>Ga0160423_10000093_pt1 | contig 60506 bp, 48 predicted proteins | sample CRUFie14St8metaG_FD_108191 | JGI IMG/M metagenome (GOLD analysis project Ga0160423, IMG submission 108191) | Marine microbial communities from the Costa Rica Dome - CRUD Field 142mm St8 metaG | ecosystem: Environmental > Aquatic > Marine > Oceanic > Photic zone | place: Costa Rica: the Eastern...
GCTAATGGAAGAATCTATTAACTGATATAAGCACAAATTGTACGATTCTGAGTATGTTTTTTAGATGCTTCGTTGCACTCAGCATGACCCTAATCGTAATGCCTTGATTATCAAGAAATTGAAGTTTTGCTTAACCATTATTCACGTTAATTACTATTCTCTTTATCGAATCGTCAACTAAATAATGTATCATATAAGGGAATCTATCGCAAATAGCGGTCCTAACATTTTTGTATCTAATCGAAGATGCATTAGGATTATTCTTTATAAATTTCACTTTGTCTCTAACTGATTTTGTAAACCGCTTACCTAAACCTTTCTCTTTTGTGTTGTACCATTGTGCAGCATCTCTAATATCCTCCTTTGCAAATTCAGACAAATGAACTTTAAACACTATAATTCCTTTTCAATTTGATCCATAGCATATTCAAATTCTTGTACCCCATTAGGGTTATTCTTATATTGCTTTAGCCGTTCATCAAGTATTTTTTTCTGCCATAATGGTAGTGTGTCATTATTCCCTTGCAGTATTTTTTCTATCTCGCGCCATTCACTAATCGGTATATACACACCTTTTGCATTACCGTCGTCATCCGTTATGTACCTCACCTGCATAAATCAAATATAGCTTAAAAACATAAGCTTAACAACAAGCAAACTATTCACTAAATTAATTAACTATTAGATTTAGTGAAATAAAGTAAATTTATCATTTTTCTTCCTCATCAACAATGGCAGTCATGGGCACTTCCATATAAAAAGTTGAGCCTTCTCCTATTTCCGATTCTACCCAAATTTTGCCTCCTAATTGCTCAATAATTTGTTTGCAAATGGCTAAACCTGTTCCTGTGCCTTCATACTCATTACGGTTATGCAAACGCTTGAACATTTCAAAAATATGCTTGGTATTATCCTTTTCCATACCAATGCCATTATCAGCCACAAAAAAGGTACTGTGTGTGGCACTTTGTTCAAAACCCACTTTTATATGTGGGTTAACATCAGGTTTTTGAAACTTGATACCATTAGCCACCAAATTTTGAAACAACTGAATCAACTTAGTTCGAGAACCATGTACCGTTGGAAAACCCTCTTGTATATCTAATTTTACACTACGCTCTTTTAAATGTACCTGCAAGTTATCATGCACAATTTGCATAATCTCATTCAAATCGCAGTCATCATAATTTCCCTCATCAACCCCAGAAAGTGCATAATTTTTTAAGTCGCCCAACATCTTTATCATCCTTCCCGATGCATCAACAATGTAGTGCATAAACTCTTGCCCTACATCATCTAATTTATCATTGTACTTACGTTCAATTTGTTGGGTAAAGCTTATAATAGTCCGCATTGGTTCGCGTAAATCATGCGAAACAATACTCGCAAACTTTTTCAACTCTTCATTACGAGTTTTTAAAAAATGCTGCTCTTTATTTAAGCGTGCAATTTCCTTTTCTTTCGCCTTAAAGTTGTGCGTAGTTTGTAACTCAGCAACAGTTTTTGCACGTTCTTCGCTAAACAATTTACTATTCATGCTACTGGTTTTACGGGCATTTTCAAGTGCCAACTTATTATTACCTACTCCTTCGTAACAATAAGATAATGATTCATAGCAATCTACCAAATCACCCTTTGCATCAATAGCTTCGTACATAATTGTTGCTTGCTCTATATACTCAATAGCTTTATCGAACTCACCCTTTTGTAAATAAACTTTACCAATACAAATATTGCAATTAGCAGTACCCTTCATACTATCAACCCCCAGCCTAATGTTTAAAGCTTTAAATAAATGATCTAAAGCTTTTTTATAATCGGCTTCTTCCATAAAAAGCTGCCCTAAATTAACATGTACCGTACCCATTAAATGCTCTTGGTTTTCAAGCTTATCGCTCATGCCAATCGCTTCCTCATAATAGGATTTTGAAAAATCAAGATTCCCCAAATTTTGATGAATAGCACCAATGTTAACCATACAATAAGCAATGTATTTACTATCCTTCAACTCTGTACGTAAGGCCAGAGCCATTTCATGAAAACGTAAGGCTTCTGTAAAATTATCGAGCTTTGAAAATGTAGTTCCAATACTACCGTAGGTTTTAGCAATTTGTGCTTTATCATCGGCCAAGTTTTGACTTATCTCCAAACTTCTAAACAGATACTTTAATGCTATTTGGTAGCTGCCCAAACCCACATAAGTGTTAGCAATGCTATGTACAGCTTTGGCTTCGCCCTTTAGGTAATTAATACCGCTAAAAACATGCAAAGCCTTAATTAAAAAATCAATTGCGCTATGAAATTCACCCTTTGCAAAATGAGCAACTCCAATATTAAATAAAGCATTGCCTTGCCCTTTTTTATATCCATAAATCCTTGATAATTCTAAGGTTGATTTTGAAACTTCAATAGTTACATCTGGGTTACTGGTATGCTGTTCGTAAGCCTGTTTATTTAACCCTTTAACGTTTTCAGCTACTTGTTCGGCGGTGAAACCTTCATCCTTAACTTTTTTAGTTAAATCATCCGATTTTAAGTACTTTATATCATTAAGTAAAAGCAAAATCATACAGTTTTTTTGAGAGCAGCATAAAAGTTATGGCTAACTTCACTAAATATAAGACGTTTGGTAACTTAATTTTGTTACGCAATGCAAACAAATTGACTTTTAGTATCTACTTCATATTATTTTTCGTTTCAGCCCTTACATTACTGGCTTATTACTTTTTGGTTTTTTCTAGCATTCTAAAAAAATCACGCAAACAGCTTGACAACCAATCATTTAAAGGAAACATTTCAATTGTAGTTTGCGGACTTAATGAATATGATAATTTAAAAAAAAACCTCCCCAAATTATTAGAACAATGCTATAAATTTTCTTCTAAAAAAATTGAAGTTGTTTTTGTAAATGACGGCTCAACAGACCAAACTTGCGAATTTTTAGAACAACTTGGTCATAAAAATCCTCAACTTAAAATAATCAACATATCACCTGAAAACAAAAAGTCGGGTAAAAAATCGGCTTTGGTAAAAGGCATTGAATTGGCAACTGGCCATGTTGTAGTTTTAACTGATGCTGATTGCCAACCAAGAAGTAAATATTGGGCAGCATGTATGGCTGATAATTTTACGGACAAAAATATTCAGATAAACCTTGGCTATGCCCCTTACAATTTCAGCAATTCGTTTGTTGGTTGGTCAGTTTTATACGAAACCACTTTAACTGCAATTCAATACTTATCATACGCAAAAAAAGGAATGCCTTATATGGGCGTTGGGCGGAATCTAGCATATCGAAAAAAATTTTTCCAACAAAAGCAATTTAGTGAACACCCTGAAAACATATCGTCGGGTGACGATGATTTGTTTGTAAATCGTTATGCAACATCGCATAATACAAGTATTGAAATTAAACCTGAAGCACATTGTTATTCAAATCCTCCGAAAAGTTTAAAGCAATGGATTAAACAAAAAAACAGGCATTTAAGTACTGGAAAATATTATAAGACAAAACATAAATTACTACTTACCTTATTTGCCTTAGCTCAATTTACATATGTAGCATGCTTTTTGCTTTGTATATTTTTAACGGATACTTTAATGTTAACATTAGTTGTGTTTTCTATTAAAAGTGCCTTTCAATTTTGTATTTTGTTTAAAACTTTTAAGAAACTAAAAAGGAAAATTGCAGTCGTAATTTTACTAGCGATGGAATTAGTACAACCTTTGTACTATGTATTTTTTTTCCAAAGTATTTTTATAACTAATAAAGTTAAATGGAATTAATACGTACGATAAGGGGTAAAATATTGGATGCCAAAAGTGGCAAAGCGTTAAAAGATGTACGTATTTACACAAATGCAAATCTTTCCCATAATCTTTCAAACGCAAAAGGCAAGTTTACCTTAACAATTAATGATGATGAGGATGAAGAGGTTTTCTTCTCCTTACCTGGCTATCGAACCAAAAGGATTTCGGCCAAACAAGTAACGCAAGAAAATTCTGAAATCATTCTTTACCAAAAGGAGGGTAATAAGGATTTAGATGATTACCAATTGATACAATCAGCAATTGGTGGTAATCAAAAAGCATTTGGTGTACTGTTAAACCGATATCGCGACTCAGTTTACTACGTAATTTTAAAAATGGTAAACAACCCAGAAGATGCCGACGATTTAACCATTGAAGCTTTTGGGAAAGCTTTTAACAAGCTTGATAAATACCGCCCCGATTATGCTTTTAGTACTTGGCTTTTTCGTATTGCAATTAATAATTCAATTGATTTTATACGTAAAAAAAGACTTCAAACTTTATCAATTGATGCGCCTATTAGCAGTAAAGATGACGATGATAGCGGCTATACACGTAATATAGATTCAGGAGATTTGGATCCCGAAGAAAGAATAATTAAAGACCAACGCATACACATGACACGTGAAGTAACCGATCAGCTAAATGTTAAGTATCGGCGGCTAATAGAAATGCGCTATTTTGATGAAATGAGCTATGAGGAAATTGCCACCGAATTGGAATTACCTTTAGGCACAGTAAAAGCCCAGCTTTTCCGTGCTAAGCAATTGCTATTTAACATCCTAAAAAACACTAGTTACTTTTATTAAAATTTTATTTATCGTTAAGTGAAAATAAAAATACTCCTAGCCTCAATAAATTGCTTTTTTTCTACTTTACTATTTGCAATAATAGTATTCTGTTTTAAGCAACGTCTCACATTTGGCGCAGGATTAGGCGACCTTTTCTACATCATGCTTATTGTTATTTGGTTAATGTTAATCAACCTCTTGTTTTTTAAACTAAAAACTCATTTACAAAGGCTAATCTTAAACATCCTCACACTAATTTTTACTATTTGGATAATACTGCATTTAACAATTTGGCGTGCTAGTATAAGCCCATGGAATGGAAATATTTTCGCACTAAGTTTGAATGAAATACTAGTGTTTTAATGATAAGACTTAGCACAACATCGACTTAACCACGACCTTATAAAACCCCAACAAGGCATTACCTTAGCCAATAATGTTGCGTTACTTATTCATATTAAGCCTTGCCCTTTCATTTTTAGCTTGTAATAAGGATGATGATAACGGCAACCAGCCACCCGAAGAAACCTGTATCGAAAACTTTGAGTTAACAGATTTTTACTGCGAACGCCTTATCGACTCTGCCAACTACTTTACGGTTGACCGTGCCCGTTATTTAATGACGGAATTTATTTACGAAGAAGAACTAAGTCAGTACCAAAACCTAGTTTTTGATACTGCCCAATTCAATATTTTCCTCCGCATTTTTGATTTAATTTATGATCGTACCGACATCCCCGCTCGTGATACTTTAGTCAATCAACTCGCTTTCCATCAATTTAATTTTGATTACCGCCCTTTTCAATTTCACCTAGCGGTAGATACCACTCAAACATGGGTCAATCAATATTTTATTAACGAACAAGCCCTAACCGACAACCCAACCTTCAACGAATTTAGCCAGTATTATGGCCTTTTTATAAAAGGCGAAAGTAATGGTATTTACGAGTTGGCCTACTCATGGCCGCAAATAAATCACTATGCTTTGGCAGATAGCCTGCGCCAATTTAACGGCATACAATCGGTTAATTTTATTGATGCCAATGTTCCCACAAAAAGGGTACTTATTAGCCTAACTTGCGAAGGGCATTTACGTATTACCTTTTGGTATGGTTGGGCAAATTGCGATTTAGGATGCCTTAAAAACCGCCAATGGGTTTACGAAATCAGCAAAAATTGCGATTTTAATTACATGGGTAGTTTTGGCGATTTACTTAATTAATGCCTTACATTTGTAGTCCTTAAAAAAATAACAACATGGGAAGAGGAGATAAAAAAACGAAGAAAGGAAAAATTAGAGCAGGTAGCTTTGGCAACAAACGCCCAAAGGCTAAAAAAAAGGCAGCCCCTAAAAGCTAGTAAAGCCTAACAATCCAAATATTTTGGATAAAATTATAAAAACAGATGCCGAATGGCGGGCTATTTTGACGCCCGAACAGTATCGTGTACTCCGAGAAAAAGGCACCGAATATGCCTTTACAGGAGAATATGACAATCATTTTCAGCCTGGTAATTACCACTGTGCGGGCTGTAACAACCACCTTTTTGCCTCCGATGCTAAGTACAACTCAGGCTGCGGCTGGCCAGCTTTTAGCCAAGCCTTCGAAAAGCAAGCCGTTGAAGAGCACTTAGACAAAAGCCACGGCATGATTCGCACCGAAATTACCTGTGCCCGCTGCGATGGGCATTTAGGGCATATGTTTAATGATGGACCTGCATCAATGAGTGGCTATCGCTATTGCATCAACTCCATCGCCCTCAAGTTTGTGCCGAAGTATTAGGGTTAGTGTAACACTAACTCTTTATTAAGTCTAATAAGTGTATTTGAGACTTCGATAAACTAAGTCTCCAACAAAATAACCCTACCTAACCAAAGTAACATTGCCCTTATCCTCAACCAACTCACCCAAGGCGTTTTGTACACGCACATAAAAAATATAGGCACCAATTGGGGCATCTTCTTTACCATTTACTTTGCCCTGCCAACCTACAGCAGGGTCGTTACCACTATATACTAGCCTACCCCATCGGTTGTAAACAGTTAATTGATAATTAGTTGTAACACCAATGGCTTGCGGACGAAAACTATCATTAAAACCATCGTTATTGGGGCTAAAAGCATTAGGCGTTATCCAATTTACCGATTTTTCAACCACATTAACCGTTACCAAAGCGGATGATTGGCAGCCTGTTGCATTGCTAATTGTTACATTAAAAGTTTGTGTTGATGTTGGGCTTAAAACAGGGTTAGCACAATCAGTACAATTAATACCATCGGTAGCTTCCCAATTATAAGTATAAGTACTGTTTTGAGGTAGCCAGTTTACGTTTACAAATTGCCCTTCAACTATATTAAAAGTGCTATCAGCAATACTTTCGATTGGGTCAGCCTCAACAGTTACAGTAACTATTGAATCGCAGGAAGCCGTACCTGCCAAAGTAAAAATATTGCTATCGCCAGCTTGTAATGTTTCGCCTAAAAATTCAATACTTTCACCATCGCAAACAGCAATGGTCGTATCTTTTTCGCTATCGGCTAATAAGCCTACAGTTACCGTAACAACGGAATCGCAGCTTTGCCCCGTTAATGGAAACGGCGTTACTTGAACATCGCCAGCAGTTAAACTTTCGCCATTAATAAAAACGGTTTCATTGGGGCAAACTAAAACGGTAGAATCCGTTTGAATATTGGTTACTGAAAAGGAGCTTACCGTAATAAGTGAATCACAACCAAATTCGCTTTGATAGGTAAATGGGACATCGGTTCCTTCAGGGATAACTTGTCCATCAAAAATGGCTTGATCGCCTTCGCAAAATTGAAGTTCAACTTCCTCATCGTAAACTGGGGCTTCAATAACATCAACAACGTAGGTTGAATCGCAACCTAATGCATTTATATTAGGAAAAGCCGCAGCCGTGCCTGCATGAATAAAAATGCCACCAAAAAATATTGAATCGCCCGGGCAGGCAAAAGTATCAAGCGTTTCGGAAATTAAAAAAAAGGTAATATTAATGGTATCAGTGGCATACAAGCAATCGCCCGTTGCAACAACTGAATAGGTGCCTGGGGCTTCTACTTTTAGTAATGAGTCCGTTTCTCCAGTTGACCATAAATAAGTGGTAGCCCCTAAAGTAGCAGCATCAAAAAAATGGTCTCCTCCTTCGCAAAGGGTGGTATCGTTGCCAAGATTTAACTCAACAGTATCAGTAGGGTTTACGGAATAGGGCATTGCAGATGCGTGGCTTGCGCCTGCACACATTAAAAATAAGCATAGTAGTATCCGTATCATATTAATAATGATGTTGAGAAAGTGAATTTAGTTGCCCTAAATTTTAAATAAGGTCGGGTTTATATCACAACTTGAAACCCATTGCTTTGAATTCGTCAAGCTTTTGACGAACGGCTGCATCGTTTAAAGCAATAACCCTTGCACAAAGGATTGCCGCATTACGCGCACCTGCTTTACCAACGGCTAAACAACCAACTGGTAAACCTGGGGGCATTTGTACTATTGAATACAAAGCATCGATACCACCTGGCAAACCGCTATCTAACGGAACACCAAAAACAGGTAATTGGCTATGTGCCGCAACAACGCCCGGTAAAGCTGCCGCCATACCTGCACCTGCAATAATACAGCTATATCCGTTAGCCTCAGCACCAGTAGTTAGCTCGGTAACCAACTCAGGGTCGCGGTGAGCCGAAGCTACTTGACTGTGCGCCTCAATGCCAAACCATTCCAAATACTTATTGCATTCGTCCATTACGGGCTTATCGTTTTTTGAGCCCATTAAAATCAGCACTTTTTTCATGCTGCAAAAGTAGTAAGTTAAAAGGATTTAGATGGCTAATTAATATTATGTAGTTGTTAATAAGTATGGTTACGAATAATATCATCATCAACCCAAATACCCTCTTCTATTAGCTGCCCTGTCTTTTTATGTATTAGCTCAAACAGATGTTCGTTTCCAGATCCAAATGAGTAAAATATCATGAATGAATCTTCAAAGTCTGCGCCTACATAACCTATGTTTTTATATGGTAATCCAAAACTTGAAGGGCTAAATTCTCTTATTTTGAGCGAACCTTCATATAAGGTAAGTGATTGAAGAAAGTCTCCATACTCTAAATCTCTAGACACTTTGTGCTTTAAATGGTATCCATTAATTAATGTAGTATCGTATGGGTATGGGTTTTCATTTAAATAAGAATGTACCTTGATAGAATCTGCTCTTTTTTCTTCAATATTTGTTGCTGTATTATTATTTCTGTTTTTACTTTTTACATTCTTATTTTGACAAGATGCCAAAACTAAAATGAGTACAAACATTGCATTTGCTATCTTCATCTTTAGTGTTCTTATTAACCGCTGTTAAAGGGTACAACCCATCCATTTCGACAAGCTCAATGCCCGTGTTGACCTCATCAGCCCCTAAAACTTAACAACTAGCTTAACATTTAATCGACGGGCAGTTAATCGGTTAGGTACGGCGTAGGTTGTACCTGCATAATCGCTTACCCAATTGTAGGATACAACATTTGGAATGCCGAGTAAGTTGAAAACCTCAACCGATGCCCAAATATCTTTAAAGTGCCGTAAAAAACTACCTTCTCGTAATTCCTTTCGCCCCTCTTTAAATAACTGGGCGGAAAAGCCAATATCAACCCTACCATAAATTGGCGATTGAAGACTATTACGGAAACGGGTATTATTAGGCGGACTAAATGGTAATGGTGTTCCAAAAATCACATTTAAGTTCATTTTAAAATTTTCGTTACCCGGTATATAATCTTGAAAATAAATGGAACAAGTAACCCGCTGATCTGTTGGTCGGCGGATAAAACCAGGGCTTACCGTTGAAGTATCGGTAATTAATTGCGCGTAATTAGGCGAGCCCGGTAATTCATTACCCAAACTATCCAAATAAATGGTGTACTGGTCGCCAATTAAATCTTCTTGAGTATTTAAAATGGATAAACTAAACCACGACTCAACGCCCGGTACAAATTCACCATTTAATCTAAAATCGATACCATAGGCAAAACCCTTTGCTATATTATCGCCGTAATAACGGATTAAAACATTTTCAACATCATAAGGTACTAGGTCCCATAAGTATTTGTAATACAACTCAGTAGAAAATTTGAATGGGCGTTTCCATAGATAAAACTGATAATCTAAGCCTGCAACTGCATGAAAAGATTTTTGTGCCTTTAAATCCAAATTAACTTGTCCTTGCTGGTTACGTAGCTCGCGGTAAAATGGCGGTTGGTGGTACATACCCGTTGCCAAACGAAGATTTAAGCCTGTACTATCTTGCCTAAATTTCCACTTATCTACTTTTTCAACGTTTGTAGAGTCTCCTCTAAAATTGCGAACGGGTTTCCAATAAAACTGAAAACGTGGGGTAACAATTAACTCATCGTTAACTGACCAATAATTGGCACGAACACCACCAGTAATATTTACTTGCTCTTTATTACCAAAAGTCCAACTATCTTGAATAAATGCACTTGCTCTATGAGAATTAAGGGTATTTTTCGTTTTTAAAATTCTAAAAAGCGTTACCTCATTTTCTTCGTAAGGTACTTGGTTAATATTTATTGGAATGGAATAACCAGCAGAATCTACCCGCTGCCACTCATCAATTTTATCGTCAATAAATTCATGTTGATAGCGAGTGCCCCAACTAATAAAATGCTTCCCTTTATCTAAAAATCCTTTGTGAACAACATTTTGGAAATTTGCCTTTAAGCGATTACGCACCCAATCGTGATAAGTACCCACACCGTAAGATTGCACTACATCGCCAAAATTTTCTTCTCCCAAATTACTTTCAACCTGACCGATAAAATACTGACCAATAATATCGTAAGCTTCAGATTCAGTTGTTGAGTAATTTGCCGCTTGCAGTTTTAAACTCAGCTTTTGGTCGTCAGACAAATAATTTAAGCCCAGCCCATTCATAAAGGAACGATAACGGTCTTTTTCGCCGCCTTCAAAATAGATACTTAAACGATAAGCTTGGGTAACATCGCCAAATGTGCTTTCAGAAAATTGCGGTAAAAACTCGTATCGGTTACTTGAAAAATTGCTAATATACTGCAACTCGATATTTGAGTTGATTTGGTAGGTTAAAAAGGATTGAAAATCAAGGAACAAGGGTTTGTACTGCCCCTCGGTAGGTAAGGCATTTAAAAAATACTGGTTGGTTTTATGCCTAAAACCCATTAAATAAGTAAAGCTTTTGTTTTTGCTTGTCCCCTCTAAATGGGCGGATGTACCTAAAAGGCTTATACCTGCCGAGCCGCCAAATTCGCGTGGTTTTTTGTACTTAACATCTAAAACGGATGACAATTTATCACCATACTTAGCCTCGAAACCGCCCGTTGAAAACTCAACGGAGCTAACCATATTTGGGTTAATAAAACTCAAGCCTTCTTGCTGCCCCGAACGGATAAGAAAAGGGCGATAGATTTCAAAATCGTTTACGTAAACTAAATTTTCATCGAAATTACCACCACGCACGGTGTATTGGCTACTTAACTCGTTGTTTGAAGTTGCCCCCATGCCTTGTAAAACCACTAGCTTTTCAATACTGCCTAAAGGAATTTTGTCGGCTAACTTAGGGTCAATTCGGGTAACGCCTCCTGTTTTAACATCGCGGCGAGCAGTTACATCAATATCACCAAGGGTATTATCCTCAAGCATTTCCAAGTTTTTGGTAACGCGTTTGTTCCGGTAAAAACTAAAGGTTTCTCTTATGGTTTGAAAACCCACATAACTATATTGCACCATTACCGTTTTGGCATTACCAACTGCCAAATTATAGTATCCATTTTCATCGGAAGTAGTGCCTAAAAAAACATCCGAATCGCCACCACTTAATACAACAATATTTGCGCCTTCGAGCGGCTCGCCATTGGTATTTTTAATAATACCATTTACACTATTTTGAGCATGTAGGCATAGGGTTGTAAAACACAACAATAATATAGTAAAGGATAATTGTTTAAACATCACAGGCTTAACGATGGTTAGGCAATAGAAGTATGTACGGATTGATTTTTCAATTGGGTAATTGCTTGCTGCGGATTATCCGCCTTAAAAACACTACTACCCGCTACTAAAACATCAGCACCAGCCTTAATAATATCGGTTGCATTGGCCAACCCTACCCCACCATCTATCTCAATTAAAGTACTTGTATTGTTGGCAACAATCATTGCTTTTAAATCTCTAATTTTTTGCAATGTTTGTGGGATGAATTTTTGCCCGCCAAAACCTGGGTTAACACTCATTAGGCAAACCAAATCTAAATCGGCAATAACATTTTGTAGCACGCCTACAGGAGTATGTGGGTTAAGTGCAACCCCAGCTTTGCATCCTAATTGTTTGATTTGCTGGATATTTCGATGTAAATGTGGGCATGCTTCGTAATGAACGGTAATAATTTCGGCACCCATTTTATGGAACTTTTCCACATACTTTTCGGGTTCTACTATCATAAGGTGAACATCGAGCGGTTTTTGGGCATGCTTTTGGATAGCTTCCATAATAGGAAAGCCAAATGATATATTAGGGACAAATCGTCCATCCATTATATCAATATGGAACCAATCGGCATGGCTATTGTTTACCATATAAACGGCATCCGCAATGTATGCGAAATCGCAGGCTAAAACTGAAGGGGCTATTAAATGTGGCATCGGCGGTAAAATTAGCTGCAAATTTCGAGACATTTAAACACTTATTAACAATTTAAACAACAGAAACATACAACCATTTCGTTAGTATGGGGAACTTATTAGTAACTTATATCGTTATACACACATAACCTATTATGGCAATGAAGCAATTAAAAATACAACAACAGATTACCGTTCGTGAAGGACCGGCATTAGAAAAGTACTTAAACGACATTTCAAAATCGCATCCGTTAAAGGCGGAAGAGGAGGTTGAATTGGCTATTAAGATACGAGCTGGTGATGTTCATGCACTTGAAAAAATGGTAACATCAAACTTGCGTTTCGTAGTATCGGTAGCAAAGCAATACCAAAATAAAGGTTTGGCTTTGGCTGATTTGATTAACGAAGGAAACATGGGCTTGATAAAAGCCGCCACCAAGTTTGATGAAACGCGTGGTTTTAAATTTATATCCTACGCCGTTTGGTGGATTCGTCAATCCATTATGGCTGCATTGGTTGAAAATGCAAGGGTTATCCGTTTACCATTAAACAAAATTGATTCTTATCATAAAATCAATCATGCGTTAACGGAGTTTTTGCAGAAAAATCAGCGTGAACCGAGTACTTATGAGCTAGCCGAAATGACGGAGTTAAGCGAAACTCAAGTACGTGCATTACTTAAAATGAACTCAAAGCCTGTATCAATGGATGCGCCTTTAGGCTCAAACGATGATGCCGGACGAATTTTGGATGTAGTGCCCGACCTTGTTGAAGCTCATCCTGATGAGCGATTGGCGGAACAATCATTAGCGAAGGAAGTGCGTATGGCTTTATCAAGCTTAAACGATCGTGAAAACCAAGTACTTTCAATGTATTATGGTTTAGATGGTAGCAATTATACCTCGTTAGAGGATATTGGTTCGCAGCTTGGTTTAACCCGCGAAAGGGTACGACAAATTAAGGAGCGCGCCATTAGACGTTTGCGTCGAAACCGATTTGGTAAGGAATTACAAAATTATTTAGGTTAAATTTAAAGGGCTAAACAAAAAAGTTTAGCCCTTTTTTATTTCCATATGGCTTTTTGGTGCAAAAATTGCTACCTTAATTACATCAATTATATTGATAATCAAAGTAATGAAAAGCCAATTTATTAAAACAAACGGTATCCAATTGCACTGTAAAGTGGCAGGACCTGATGATGGTGAATTAGTGATTCTACTACATGGGTTTCCTGAGTTTTGGTATGCCTGGAATAAGTTTATTCCGCCACTTGCTGAAAAATACAAAGTTGTTGCACCCGATTTACGAGGTAACAATAAAAGCGATAGCCCTAAAGGCTTAGAAAATTATACGCTTGATAAATACTTAAAAGATATTGTTGGATTAATTGACCACTTTGGCGGTAAAGCAGCAAAAATTGTTGGGCACGATTGGGGTGGTGCAATTGCTTGGCAATTAGGACATTATTATGCCGAAAAGGTGGAGCGTTTGATAATTTTAAACTCGCCACACACAACAGAGTTTAAAAAAGCATTAAAACGTAATCCGTTTCAAATGCTTAAAAGCCATTATATGCTTTGGTTTCAAATACCTAAGCTGCCCGATTGGTTAATATTTAAAAACCGAAAAAAGTTTTTTAGAGCAACTTTTAGGGGTGGATCTGTAACAAAGGATATTTACAGCGATGAGTTTATTGACACTTATGCTGAAACCTTTAGCAAAAAAGAAAAAGTAAAAAGCGCCATAAATATTTATAGGGGCGTAGTAGGTAAACCAAAGGCATTACGCCAAAACATGGAAGGCGTTGAATACCGAAGTAAAATTAGCTGTAAGGTGCTTTTACTTTGGGGTGTTAAGGATAAATATATTGGTAGAGAGTTAAGCTTTAATACCGCACATTATTGCATGCGCAAGCCAAAAACAAAATACTTTCCCGAAGCTAGCCATTGGTTACACCATGAGCAACCCGAGAAAGTACTCGAACAAATCGAAAAGTTTTTAAATACTAAGTATTCGGAAGTTCGCTTTGGGCAAACTGCTATTGACCCTACCTTACCGAATCCACTACAGCCTTAAAGGCATCTGGGTGGTTCATAGCCAAATCGGCTAAAGCTTTACGGTTTAGTTCCACATTTTTTTCATGAATTGCTCCCATAAACTTTGAGTAGCTCATGCCGTTTAAACGGGCACCAGCATTAATACGGGCAATCCATAATCTGCGAAAATTTCTCTTTTTTTGGCGGCGATCGCGATATGCGTATAACCATCCTTTTTCAATCGCGTTTTTAGCAACCGTCCAAACATTTTTACGACGACCAAAGTAACCTTTGGCATGTTTCATCATTTTTTTGCGACGGGCACGCGATGCTACGTGATTAACTGAACGAGGCATAATTAATAATTTTTAAGGCGGCTAACTTTTAGTTAACACTTTAGGGCCTTAGTTAAATAATTTAAATGTTTAACAACAATTTTATTCTTTTCACTTCACTTTTGTGAACTAATGTTGCTAAACGCAAACGCTTTTTACGTTTTTTAGATTTCTTGGTCAAAATGTGGTTTTTAAAGGCCTTACGACGCTTAATTTTACCACTGCCAGTAACCTTAAAACGCTTTTTCGCGCTCGAGTTGGTCTTCATTTTAGGCATCTCGAAAAAATTTCGTGCAAATGTACGCTATTCTACTGTAAAATTCATGGAAAATTGGGTTTCATTTCAGATGTTAATCATTTTATTTTCTTGTAATGGAACTTTTAAAAACTCAAGTCGGTTTTTATGCTTTACTCAACTTAAAACAACCTAATTATGCGAGTACTCAAAGCCAAAATTTGGCAACCAAAATACTAAGGCTAAATTGCCTTAACCAAAATCTTAGGTGGCATTAAAGCTGCCGCTTATTTTATCAAACAACTATAACTATTTTATAATGGGAATTATAAATCAACATATTTTCCAATCGGCAACTTATGCCAATTTTTACCAATATTTTATTCAAAAATTTGACGCCTCGCCTATCCTCAAATTAATAGCTATTTTGATTTGGAGATTGACAAGGTAATGAAGGCTTTAAACAAACAGTTTAATCCAACAATTATCTTCAATAAAAAAAATTACGATAATGATGAAAAGCAATTTGACCATGGCTTTTTGTTAATGGAAATTATTGACGACATTATTGTAATTATCAATCCCGAAGGCTACAGCTCGGATAATGTTAGTATTCTTTATTCGGTAAACTCAAATAGTGAGCAATTGGAAAAGGTGAACAAAATTTGCCAAGAATTTACTACCGAGAACAATGGTTTTAAAGGCAAATTGGGCATTTTCATGAAAGGATCGAACTACTATTTTGATGACTTTGATATTAAAGATCCAAAAATTGATTTAAGCACGCATTACAACGAGGGCTTTGTTGATTTTGATAAGGATTTAATGGAAAAGTTAGAGCAAAAATCGAATGGCTTAGTGATTTTACATGGTAATCCTTGTACGGGTAAGACCAATTACATCCGTCATTTAATTTGCAATACCAATAGACGTACGCTTTACATTCCGCCAAACATGGCGGAGTATATTGCCAATCCTGATTTTATTTCGGCTTTTGATGATTATTCAAACTCTATATTAATAATTGAGGATGCGGAAAACATTCTTGAGCCACGTTCAGGTTACTCAAGTTCGGCAGTATCCAACTTGTTAAACTTAACTGACGGTTTATTGGGCGATTGCTTTAAAATAACGGTTATCTGTACGCTAAACTCAAGTTTAAAATCAATTGATAAAGCCTTGTTGCGTAAAGGACGTTTAATTGGCATGTACGAGTTTTTACCATTAAATGCCAACAAAGCAAGCGGTTTATTGCAAAAAAATGGTTTTGAAACTAAAGCACCAAAAGCCATGACTTTAGCTGAAATTTATAACTATAATGAAGCGGAAAAAAGCTTTGGGCACAGCCGAAAAATTGGATTTTAATGAAGAGGCGTTTATTGCGCCTCTTTTCTTTTGTAAAAAAACGTCTGCTACATGCTAACTTTTGTTAAAAGTCGTAGTCATTAATGTATTAACTATTATTTTTGTTGTAAAATCAATTTAAATCATAATCACGATGAAAAAATTTATTGCTTTATCATTTTGCGCTTTAATGTTCGCATTTAGTGCAAACGCTCAAGATGCAGCTACAGAAACTGCTGCTCCAGCTAAAAAATCATGTGCAAAAACTTGCGCTAAAACTTGTAGTAAAAAAGCAAGTGCTGATGCATCAGCTTTAGAGGGTGCTCAACCAGAATCAGCAGATGTTAAATATGCTGTTTTAATGGATGGAGAAAACGTTGAAAAGAAAGTTTGTAGTGCAAGCGGTAACGAAACTCGCAGCTACACTTGTGCAGCTTCAGGCAAAAAAACAGTTCAAAAAGTTTGTTCAAAATCAGGAAAAGTAACAACTACAAAATACGATGCTGAGGGTAACGAAGTATCAACTGAAGTAGCAATGTTGCAAGAAGGCGAAGCGGTAACAGGCGAAGCAAAATCAATGGATGCAGCTGCTGCACCTGCTGCTAAAAAAACATGTACAAAAGCAGAGAAAAAAGCATGTGCTAAAACTTGTACAAAGGCTGATAAAAAAGCATGTACAAAAAGCAAAGCTGCCGCTACTGAAGGCGCTGAAAAGTAATAAATTTCTTATTTTAAGATATAAGGGCAGGCAACACAGGTTGTCTGCCTTTTTTTATGCCCGTTCCTAAGCGTTTTTCTCTTTTTAATTAAAGTTATCTTCGTGTTATGTTCAATTTTAGTGCAAGCACCTACCCTATTTTACTATTAACCTTACTACTGTTTAGTTGCAATAGCCAAAACAAAAACAATATGGATACTCACGGTAAAAAAGCCAATCACTTAATAAATGAAAGCAGCCCTTACCTTTTACAGCATGCTTATAATCCTGTTGATTGGTATCCGTGGAGCGACGAGGCTCTGAAAAAAGCCGCCGAAGAGGACAAATTGCTGGTTATTAGTGTAGGTTATGCCGCCTGCCATTGGTGCCATGTTATGGAACATGAAAGTTTTGAAGATAGCACTGTTGCCGCCATTATGAATGAAAAATTCGTATCAATAAAAGTTGACCGAGAGGAACGCCCCGACATTGACCAGATATATATGGATGCTTGCCATTTGCTAACACAGCGTGGGGGTTGGCCGCTAAATGCCATTGCCCTACCCGATGGACGCCCTGTTTATGCAGGCACATATTATCCAAAAGATAATTGGATGCAAGTGCTTAATTATATGGCGGAATTATATAAAGCGGATAAGCCAAAAATGTTGGAGCAGGCACAAGCTTTAACTGATGGCATTAATAACTTGGAAAATTTCCCTGTTTTACCAAAGGCCGAGTTTACTAATGATAACCTTAATAATATTTTCGCTAATTGGCAAGATAGAATTGATTATAGCGAGGGTGGTCGCCAAGGTGCGCCTAAATTCCCGATGCCTAATAACTACTTGTATTTGTTAAAGTATCATCACCTTAACCAAAACCCAAAAGTGTTGGAAGCCATTACCGTTACCCTCGATAAAATGGCTTGGGGTGGCATTTACGATCACCTTGGCGGTGGTTTTGCTCGTTACAGTGTTGATGGTTATTGGCATGTGCCTCACTTTGAAAAAATGCTATACGACAATGGGCAGTTGATGGAACTTTATGCCTTGGCTTATCAACAAACAAAAGACCCATTATACAAACAAACCGTTTACGAAATCCACGATTGGGTAAAGCGTGAAATGACATCAGATGAAGGTGGGTTTTACTCCAGCCTTGATGCCGATAGCGAAGGCGAAGAAGGTAAGTTTTATGTTTGGAGCGAAGAAGAAATCGACCAAATAGTTGGTGAAAATGCAGCCGCTTTCAAAGATTATTATACCATTCGTCCAGGTGCAAAATGGGAAGGACATTATATTCTTCATCGTAAAATGGAAACGGATAAAGTGTTGAAAAATAATGACATTACGAAAGATGAGTTAAATAAAATTTTAAGTACCGCTAAAACCGCTTTAATGGCGGAAAGGGATAAGCGCATCCGCCCAGGATTGGATGATAAAATCCTAACCTCGTGGAATGCTTTAATGATGAAAGGCTACCTAACCGCCTACCGTGTTTTTAATGATGAACAGTTTTTACAAATGGCGCAAAGCAATGCCGATTTCATTCAAGCAAAAGCCACTAATTCCGATAACCGTTTAAGCCGTAACTATAAAAATGGTAAAGCCAGTATCAACGCATTTTTGGATGATTATGCACTTTTAATAGACGCTTATTTACAGTTTTACCAAGCTACTTTTAACGAAACTTGGATTGATAAAGCCGACGCCCTAACTCAATATACAATCGCTCATTTTTATGATGATGATGCCAAAATGTTTTTTTACACATCTGATGAAGATGCTGCATTAATTGCTCGTAAAAAGGAGGTAAGCGACAATGTAATTCCAGGATCAAACTCAGTAATGGGCAATAATCTTTTAATGCTTAGTAAACTACTTGATAATAAGGAGTACAAGGAAATGGCAGTGCAAATGCTATCCAATCTCGGGGCAATGCAAATTGAGCAAAATGGGCCTTTTTACAGCAATTGGGCTAGCCTTATGCTTAATCTTGCTAATGATCCTTACGAAGTGGCTATTGTTGGTTCTGATGCTCAATTAATCCGCCAACAAATGGATGGGCAATATCACGGCAACGCTATTTATTTGGGTGGAACGAGCGAGGGTAATTTACCACTTCTTGAAAACAAAATGATTGAAGGGCAAACTACCATTTATGTATGCCAAAACAAAGTTTGTAAACTACCTGTAACTAGTGTTGAAAAAGCAAGAGAGTTAATGAAGTAAAAAATGAACCTACTTTCAGATATCAAAATAATTGACTTTAGCCGCCTTTTACCTGGGCCTTTTGGCACGCACTTATTAGCGCAAATGGGTGCCAAAGTTATTAAAATCGAAAGCCCTAAACGCTTGGATTACACTCGTTTTATTGGCAAAACTATTGATGGGGCAAGTGCGCTTTACCATCAATTAAATCACAATAAAAAGCAACTATTAATTGATTATAACAATCCTGAAGGGCTTGAGCAAATCTACGATTTAGTTAAAACCGCTGATGTATTGATTGAGCAATTTAGACCTAAGGCAATGGAAGCATGGGGCTTGGGCTTTAAGCAGTTAAAAAGCATAAATCCTAACTTAATTTATATTTCGGTTACGGCTTATGCACACGATGGGCCAAATGCAAATGAGGCTGGACATGACCTGAATTTTTTAAGCTATTCGGGCGCTATGAGTTTAATTACCGATGATAATGGCAAACCAAACGTGCCTGATATTCAAATAGCTGATATTTCGGCTGGTTATACTTTAGCAATGGCAGTACAAGCCGCTATAATTAAGCAATTTAAGTCTCGAAAAAGCATTCATATTAATGTACCCATTGCGAATACCGCCATGCCTTTTATCAGCATTCCTTTTGCGTTGGATGAGGCAAAAAACAACCCACTAAACGGTAAAACGCAGGTTAATTATGCCGTTTATCAATGCGCAGATGATAAATGGATAAGCCTTGCAGCCTATGAGTTAAAGTTTTGGAATTTGTTTTGCCAATTAGTTAACAAACCCGAATGGAAAAGTGAAACAGAACAGGATTTAAGCGTTGATGTATTTGACAAAAATGAACTAATCAAGTTTTTTAAAAGCCAAAAACAGAACGAATGGATTGAATTTTTTAAGGGGCACGATGTGTGCATTAGCCCAATTTTAACTTTAAACGAGTTAGTCAACTCCGACTTCCATCAACAAAATAAAACTTTGCAAAACTTCGCTACTCCTAACGGTACTCCACTACAAACAATGGCGCTGCCATTTTTCATCATAGAAGAATAACAGTTTCGCAATCACTGCTTAATTATCTGCTTAACAAGCTTTTCATCGCCTACTAATAAAGTAAGCTGATAAGTACCACTAGCCAAGTCATTCAAATTAATTTGCTTATTGGCTGCTTGCTTAACTAACTGCCCATTCATGCTATGAATTAAAACTTGGTCAACCACTAAATCCGTTTCAATCGTCAGCCAATCCGTAACGGGATTAGGATAAACTTTAACAGCAGCATCCAATAAATTAACTGCTACTGCACCAGTATCAACTGGTTCTTCTTCAACAGGAACAAGATCACCTAGATACATGCCATGCCCGTGCGTTGCCACTACCATTTTCCTGTCAGAATGATTGATGTTTACGCTCATTATCATGCTATTATTTGGCATTCCTTCGGTAAAAGTTTGCCAAGTTTCGCCCGCATCATCCGAAAAATACATGCCCAAATCATTTCCTATATAAATATTGTTTGGCTCGTCAGGGTCGATGGCAATGGTGCTTGTTGGCACATTAGGAAGTCCTGTGCTTTTGCTCTCCCATGTTTGCCCAAAATCGGTAGTTTTATAAACATGATCGCTGCCAAAGCCACCCAACACTACATAAGCCGTACTTGGCTCATCAGGCAAAACGGCGATATCTAAAAACAGTCGATCGGGCAAGCCCTGCGTAATATCCTCAAAGCTTTCGCCAAAATCTGTACTCACAAATATTTTAGAGGGTGGCTCCCAATTAGGAGCAGTTGAAAGATAAATTGCCTGTTGCGAGTTATTTGGTAAACCAAGCGTTAAAACTGGGTTTAAGCCATCAATTGGTTCGCCTTCATTAAGCGTTTCCCAATTTTCAGTGCCCAAATCCATTTTCCAAAGTTTATTACTGGCGGTATAAAAAATGTTAGGATCTTTTGCATCAAACTCAAATGGCGCAACACGCACCACCGTTTCGTTGGCCGCTAAAGGAGGGGTGATTTCATAAAAACTGAACCCGCCATCGTTAGCCCTAAAAATGCGGAGGTTTTGAACCGAGGCAATTACAATATTTTCATCTGTAGGGTGCCACGAAGCCGAATGCCCGTCGCCGCCAATTACTCTGTACCATGCCATATTTGGGCGGTAAATTGCCGTTGCATTATCCTGCATACCACCGATTATCAAATCGGGGTTGGTTGGGGAAATACCTACGTTAGCATAAAACTGCGTGGTTTGATAAAAACCATTACAAGCCTCAAAAGTTTGTCCGCCATCCAAGCTGCGGTAAATACCGCCATCGCTGGCAAAGTATATCAAATCATCCGATAACCAATAAACGGCATGAACATCTCCATGAATAAAATTAGGTGGTCCTTCGGGGCCTCCAATTGGTGGAGCACCATCTAAATACCAATAATACCACCAAGTGCGCTGTTGTAAGGTGCTAAAATTATTGTTAGCATAACCCTGCCAAACATCAATGCCCACAAAGGTTATTTCGTCTTCATTATCAGGATTATAAGCTACATCGTGGCTATACCAACCTTGGTATTTTGCCACATCATCAGTATTTGCTAAATACCAATTATCTCCACCATTATCGCTATAATAAAGCCCTTGACTTTCAGTTAAATTACCCACCGTAACGATAATATTATCGGGGTTTTGCTTAGATATATCAAAATGGGTTTTACCCGAAAAAAAGGTTGGAAAACCCGTATCCAAATACTCGAAATTTTCGCCTGCATCGATGGTGCGGTAAATACCACGCCCAGTATCAGGAAAACTTTGGTTACCCACCGAAACATATAACTGCTGATTATTTTCAGGATGAAATTCAATCTGCACAATCATCGGCATATCCAAAATCACCGACCAATTTTCGCCCCCATCAATGGTTTTATATAAGCCCTCGGTGGTTGCGGCGTAAACAATATTATTGTCAATGGGGTCAATTTTCACATCCTGCACGCCTGTTAAATCCGAGTAATCCCAATCTAAACTTTTAACCCAAGTTTCGCCCCCATCTTCGCTTTTTAAAATGCCAATACCGTAACTACCGCGCCGCGCCCTAATGGTTATTGCTGGCATGGAATTTTGATAATTATATACCTCGCCCGTACCAATATACATTACATTGGGGTTGTTATTGGCAACGGCAATTGCCGCAACGCCCAGCACAGGAAAGCCCGTTTCAATCATTTGCCAAGCCTCAATGCCAACACCGCCCGTCTCGGTTTTCCAAATACCGCCGCTAGCACTTCCTGCCCAAATAATATTATTGTCAATAGGATGAAAAGCCAAGCAAAGCGTACGTCCACCTATGTTTTTGGGGCCGATTGCGGCCCAATTAGCCGTTTCATCGGCAGTATTTTTGGCTTGAACCGCCTGCCTTTGCTGTTTAAATGCTGTTTTATAGGCTTTCATATCCACCTTTCCATCAGGATAGGAACGTGCATAAGCTAAATAATCGAGTGCTTTACCTGCACCACTTTGCTTTTTTGGCGGCTCGGTTTGCTGGGAAGCCATAAAACCGACCAAAACAATAATTACAAATAATCTAAAAATGGAAAATGACATACAAAAGGCTTAGTTGCCCTTAAAAATAAGCATAGATTGGGAGTAGATTTAGCAAAAATGCGAGCAGATGGGAATTGGGTTGGTACATAATGTAGTATTTGGGATTAGATGACATAATGGGCGCAAAATATTTTACAATGAAAGCCTAGGGAGTAAGCTTTTATTTACAAGACGGCTAAATGTTAAAAAGGGTTGTACATCCTTAAATGTTTTTTGTGATTTATAGTAAACATCGCTCAATCTGAATAGATATTAGGTTTGTCAAAGTAATAGCGGACAGAGTATTCTTTTTAACTAACCCCTTCCTCCGAAAAGAGTTAACCAAAATATCAGAGCCTATAATGCCCAATAATTAAAATGAATTTGTAAAAAGCAAAGAAATTTTTGTGACTAGTTTCTTTGGGTAGTTTATCTAAAATTCTCTTTGTAATATTTAGTTAGGTTTTTTAATGATTAAATATCCATTGTACATTCCGTATTTTAGCGTTTACAAAATTGATATTGATATATGGCTAAACATAAAGTTCAGGTTTCAACAGAAATAGGAAGATTACGTAAATTATTTGTGCATAGTCCCGATGGAGGTATTGGTAAGGTTATTCCTGCAAAAGCGCAAGATTGGTTGTACGAGGATATTGTGGATTTGCCAACCATGCAAAGCGAGTACGATGTTTACAAAAAAACCTTATTAGCATTTTTAGATCCTGATACTTTAAAAAAGTGGTTTGAGTTAGAAGAAAAGCATACTGGTACTGAACGTCCCGATTTTTTAAAACCTGGTAAGGGTGGATATTTAGCCTCCAATTTTGTGCTTGAGGTGCAGCAGGTTTTAGGCGAAATTTTAAAAGACGATGCAATAAGGGTTAAGCTTGTATCAACTATTTGCGGACTCGAAAAATTAAGCTTCAAAGTACAAAAAGTAATGTTAAATGAGGACGAAGATATCCTTAGTAAATACCACCCAGTAACACCTGAAACTTTAGCCGAGTTGATGATTTCGGGGCATATTAAATTGCGGCCAATAAATCCAACGGATACAAAGCCCTTAACTCAACAAATTTTCCCCCCAATTCCTAATTTTATCTTTACAAGAGATATTGGAATTACGGTTAATGATAACATCCTTTTAAGTAAATTGTTTAAGCCGGCAAGGGTGCGCGAAAGCCTTTTAATGAAATACATGGCGCACTATTATTTGTTTCCTGATGACCATGATAAAATTATTGAAATAAAAGAGGATATTGATTATTTTTTGGAAGATGAGGCAACTAAAAAACTAAAAATGGTAAGCGTTGAAGGAGGCGATGTAATGATGTTGCATCCTCAACATTTAATGATAGGTTGTAGCGAACGTACTTCGGCTTATGCTATTAATAAGTTAGTTAAGCGCCTGTTTACCAATGGAATAGTACAAAAAATAACAGCGGTAATTATTCCTAGTAAACGTGATACAATGCACATTGATACGGTATTTACGCAGGTAAGCCGCGATGTTTGGTTGTTGTATGGTCCGTACTCTCGGCGTGGTATTGGTATTGAGGAGCGTAAAGAAAGTTACGTAACCGATTTGCGTAAAGAAGTCATTGAAAAAGATGAGGTAAAAATCAAGCAATTTATAAATGAACGCGATGAAAATGGGCGCTATAAAATTCGCGAGTTTGCTGATTTAGAGGAGATAATGACCCATGTAAGTCAAGAGGATTTTGGATGTGAGCACGAACCCACTTTTATTTATTGTGGTAATGGTAATTATCCTGACAACTTACGGGAACAGTGGACTGATGCCTGCAATGTTTTAGCCTTGCGCGAAGGTGTAGTTATTGGTTACGATCGTAACCCAAAAACCGATGAAGCTTTTAAAAATGTGGGCTTTTTAGTAAAGCCTGCTATTGATTTAATTGATGATTTAAAAGCACAATGGCAGCATAACCCTAATGTTGATTTAACAGCAATGGCCGATAGTATTGTGGGCGAAAAGTGTTTGATTACTCTGCCAAGTTTCGAGTTATCGCGCGCGCGTGGTGGTAGCCATTGTATGAGTATGCCTATTTTAAGAGATGAGTTAGGGTAAATAAAAAAGAAATTCATCAACTTTACAATATGGAACTAAAAGTAGCAGCAACCGATACGATTTTAATGGTTCGACCGATTGACTTTGGTTTTAATACCGAAACAGCGGCTTCCAATGCGTATCAAGTTAAGGATGATAGTAAATCGGCAGCGCAAATTAACAGTGAGGCTATACTTGAATTTGATAATATGGTAGCGGTTTTACGTGCTGCAGGTATTAATATTATTGTTGTACAAGATACTGCCGAACCCAAAACGCCAGACTCTATTTTTCCGAATAACTGGGTAAGTTTTCATGAAGATGGGAGGGTATTTACTTTTCCGATGGAGGCGAAAAACCGCCGTTTGGAGCGCCGCCGAGATATACTTGAAATGCTGAAGTACGAAGAGGGTATGCAACTCGATTCAATTGTTGATTTATCGATACACGAGTTAGAAGGGAAATACTTGGAAGGTACTGGCAGTATTGTTTGGGATAGAGCAAACAAAACGGCTTATGCTTGCTTATCCACCAGAACGAATGCTGATTTATTGCAAAAACATCTGGACTATTTTGAAGGGGCTAAATCAGTTATTTTTCATGCTAAAGATGAGAAGGGAAAAGATATTTACCACACCAATGTAGTGATGTGCATTGGTAATGGTTTTTGTGTTGTTTGTATGGATGCTATACCTACAGATGAAGAAAGAACGAAAGTACGTAAAGCTTTAGAGAACGATGGCTTTGAAATAGTAGATATTTCATTTGACCAAATGAACCGTTTTGCGGGCAATATGCTTCAGGTAAAAAATACGGATAATCAACCCGTATTGGTAATGTCGAGCCAAGCTTATAATGCCTTGGATGAAAGCCAAATCAGCCGATTACAAACCTATACGAGTATTGTACACGCCCCAATTGATACGATAGAAACAGCAGGTGGTGGTAGTGCTCGCTGTATGATGGCAGAAGTTTTTCTGCCGAGGATTGGTTAAAACTTTACTTATTGGATTAGTGTTTTTGGAGAACTGAAGAAAGCGTAATAGCTTTAAAGAAAAAACTCTATGAAACATTATGCTTTGTTAGTGATAACACTTGTTTTCATTACAGTTAGGGGTTTAGCACAGTGCCCACCCCCGGATTATTTTGATGTGTTTGATTTTACATCTCAGGCTGAAATTGATCAATTTATTATTGACTATCCCGATTGTGCGGAAATTGATGGAAGTTTGCATTTGGCTTATTCTGATATAAACAATTTGGATGGCTTAGCTAATTTAACATCAGTTAGTAATCATATTCAGATAACATCTATTGACGGGCTTGTAAATTTAGATGGACTTTCTAATATAAATTCAGTTGGTGGAGATATTTCAATATATGGAAATGACGAGTTAATAGATATAAGCGGTTTGTCTAATATTACATTTATTGGTGGCTCTCTTACTATATCATATAACGATGTTTTAACTAGTTTAGAGGGTTTAGATGGTATTGTTGCAATAAATAGTGATGTAGTAATAACTAACAATGAAATGTTAAGCAATTTAAACAGTTTTTTGAGCTTAACTACTATTGAAGGAGCATTAACTATAAGGAGTAATATTGTATTAACTGATGTAAGTGGTTTTAACAATCTTATATCAATTGGTTCAATTTTTCTTATTGAAAACAACAACCAGTTGACCAATTTAAACGGCTTTTCAAATCTTGAATACATTGGATCGGATTTAAGACTGCATTATAATAATAGTATTACTAACCTAAATGGTTTTACGAGTTTAACAACAATTGATGGGGCACTTGATATTAAAAACAATGCGACTTTATTTAACTTAGATGGTTTAGAAAACCTTTTGCAAATTGATGGGTCGCTTGCTATTGAACAGAATAATGCCTTAGTTAATTTAGATGGTTTAATAAGCCTGCTTTCAATAGATGGTTTATTAAGTATTCGTGAAAATGCTTTTCTAACGAGTATAGATGGCTTATCGGGAGTCACTAATGTAGGCAGTTATATGCTTATTCAAGACAACATCAATTTATCAATATGTTGTGTTTTGGAATCTATGATAGAACAAGTAAACGCAGCAGGTTTATTTGTTGGTATAGAGGATAATGCACCTGGGTGCAACTCTGAAGAAGAAATTATTGAAATTTGTAACCAATGCCCTAATGTTAATGACCTTACTTTTGTTTCGCAGGCTGAGGTTGATCAGTTTATAATTGATTACCCTGATTGTAATATAATTGAAGGCAATTTATACATATCGGGAGGAATGATGGATAATTTAGACGGGCTTGCAAATATTACCATTATTGGCGGGACAACAACAATAACTAATAACCCAACATTAACTAATATTGATGGCTTACTCAATGTAGTTTCACTATCGGGCAACTTAATTGTTAATAACAATCAAAGCCTTTCATCGTGTTGTGCTTTAGGAAACTTAGCTTTATTAGCTACAGCCTCAAGCAATAGCTATACCATTGAAAATAATGCCGAAGGTTGTAACTCATTTGAAGAAATTGAAGAAATTTGTGGAAGCCAAAGTGTATGCCCTAATGGTAATGTTGAATTTTACTCGCAAGCTGATATTGATGAGTTTATTATTAACTACCCAAGCTGCACTGAGATGCAGGGAGATTTACTAATTAACGGTATTGATATTATTAGCCTAGATAATTTGAGTAATCTACAATCAATTGGTGGGTATTTAGAGATTAGTTCATTTATTGGTTTAACAGATTTAAATGGTTTATCGAACTTAGAAACAGTTGAAGGATATCTTCAAATATCTAGTAATTATAATTTAACCAATTTGGATGGTTTATCTAACATAACTAGTGTTGGAGGTGATTTATCGATATTTTCCAATAACTCCTTAACTGATTTAGAAGGCTTATCCAACTTGAACACAGTTGATGGAGATATAAGCATAAAGTCAAACAATGAGCTAACTAATTTAAATGGTTTATCAAACCTAACCTCAATAAATGGCGGCTTAACGTTGGAGAGCAATGATTTATTAATTAGTTTACAAGGATTGTCAAACATTACAACTACAAATTGGTCACACCTAAGGATATCTTATAATGATGCTTTAACAGATTTAAACGGCTTGTCAAGTCTTGAATATATTGAAAATGAATTAGATATAACGGATAATGTTTCATTAAGTAGTTTTGATGGTTTATCTAATCTTGGTACGATAGGTGGATTTTTTCGTTTAAGGAATAACGATGCCTTAATTGATTTAAATGGACTGTCAAGTCTAGCATCAATAAGTGGTTATTTAGAAATAAAAGACAATGAAGTTTTAACCAATTTAAATGGAGCATTAAATTTAGTATCAATTGGAACAGATGTAGAAATAAGGAATAATTCAGCCTTAGTTAATTTAAATGGTCTAAGTAACTTGTTTTCAATTGGTGGGGATTTACTAATAACTGACAATGAAGTATTAAATAGTTTAGGTGACATACCTAACCTTACAACAGTATTAGGATATTTTAACATACATTACAACCAATCTTTGACTAGTTTGGGAAGTATACCAAATTTAGCATCAGTAAATGGAGACTATTTACAATTATGGAACAATAATTCTTTAACTGACATAAGTGCTTTATCCAATATTAACAATTTTGCCGGTAGGTTGCATGTATTTGATAACTTAAATTTATCAGAATGTTGTGTGCTTGAAGGATTGGCGGAAATGGCGATTGCTAATGGAAATGAAGTTATTATTGAAAACAATGCTATTGGTTGTACTACTCTACTGGAAGTTGATATATATTGTGATGATACATCACTTTTTCTATTAACAGACATAGATGAATTGAATGTTTACCCGAACCCAGTAACTAATTGGCTGTTTTTAAATACTGATTTAGCGATTGAAACAGTGGAAGTTTTTGACTTACAGGGACGTTTATTCTCTTCTCAAAAAAACACAAACCGACTTAATGTTAGCGATTTACCAATGGGTGTTTACTTGATAAAGGTTAATGTTGAAGGAGAAAGTAGAAGCTTGAAGTTTGTGAAGGAGTAGAATTATTTGGAAGAAGAAGGTATAAAAAAAGCGGTACTTATTAAATTAAGTACCGCTTTTTTAGTTATTAACCAAATAAACTATTCACAAAATTTTCTTTGTTAAATAGTTGAAGATGATGTACTTGCTCGCCAACGCCAATGTAGCTAATAGGAATTTTAAATTGATCGGCAATGCCAAGCACTACCCCACCCTTTGCTGTACCATCTAACTTGGTAATGGCAATTTTGGTTACTTGAGTAGCAGCGGTAAACTCTTTGGCTTGCTCCATAGCGTTTTGCCCTGTACTACCATCTAAAACCATTAAAACATCGTGCGGAACTTCGGGTACAATTTTTTGCATCACTCGCTTAATCTTGGTCAACTCATTCATTAAGCCAACCTTGTTGTGCAAACGCCCTGCAGTATCGATAAATACCACATCAGCATTCATATCCATTGCTGTTTTTACAGCTTCGTAAGCTACTGATGCGGGGTCGCTACCCATTTCCTTTGCTGCAACGGGTACGCCTACGCGCTCGCCCCATACTTGTAATTGGCTAATTGCTGCTGCACGGAAGGTATCGCCCGCTCCTAAAACTACTTTTTTACCTTGGGCTTTAGCCTTGGCTGCCAATTTACCAATGGTAGTGGTTTTACCCACACCATTAACACCCACTACCATTACTACATAAGGGTATTTTCCTTTATCAGGGAATTCGTAATCGGTTTGGTTGTAAGTGTTGTTTTCTGACAATAAGTCAACCACGACTTCTTTTAAAAGGCGGTACAACTCTTTTGTAGAGAAGAATTTTTCGTCGGCAACTTTTTCCTCTAATTTATCAATGATTTTTACGGTAGTTTCTAATCCAACATCTGATTGAATAAGGATGGCTTCTATTTCATCCAGCAAATCATCATCAACGGTAGATTTACCTGCAACGGCTTTGGTAAACTTTTCGAACATGCCTGATTTGGTTTTTTCCAAACCTTGCTCTAAATCTTGCTTTACTTCTTCGTCAGTTTGCTTTTTCCATAGTTTACCCCAAAAACCACTTTCTTTTTTCTCTTCTTCTTTTGGTTTTTCTGTTACTGTTTGTTCAAGGGGTGGCGTTGGTGTTTGTTCCTGCACAACCTCTTTTACTGCCTCCTCCAATTTTTCAATTGGTTGCTCAACTGGTTGTTGTTCTGGCTGTTCTTTTGGTGTATTTTTTTTCTTTTTAAATCTATCGAAAAACCCCATAACATTGCTTTGCTTATTAAAAATACTCTATAAAGTTTAAGATCCTGAAATAAATTCAGGATGACCGTTAATAGACTTGGTAATTCCTTTTTTCGTATTAATGACACTAAAAACAAAAAACCCCTGTACCTATAAGCGCAGGGGTTTCCTTATCGTTCCAAATAAAAGCGGTTTATTTATGAGCCGCCATAAATTCGTCAACTTTATCTTTGTGTACAATTTTTGTTTTGTAAATGTACTTACCTGTTTCAGGGTTTTTTTCGCTGATGATTACTTTGATATGGTTTTTACCACCATCACCTTTACCCCTATCGGTACGCGAGTTTTTACTTACCTTTCCCATGCTTATTTAATTTCTTTGTGAACAGTATATTTACGCAATATAGGATTGTATTTTTTCAATTCCATGCGCGAAGGAGTGTTTTTACGATTTTTTGTGGTAATGTAACGAGAAGTTCCTGCAACACCAGTTTCTTTATGCTCGGTGCACTCCAAAATTACTTGAACTCTATTACCTTTTGATTTTTTAGCCATGGCTTAAAAATTATTTATAGTTAGGAACATCAACGCCTTTACCTTCTAACTCTTTTAAGTATTGGTAAATGCCTTTTTTATCAATAGTACGTAAAGCGGTGTGCGATAATTTAATGGTTATCCACTTACCAGTTTCGGGTACAAAAAACTTTTTTGATTGTAAGTTAGGTACAAACCAACGCTTAGTTTTACGATTCGATTTTGAAACGTTATTACCAACGATTGGTTTTTTTCCAGTCAATTCACAAATGCGTGACATCTTTTTAAAATTTCAGGTTTTTTAAAACGGAGTGCAAAGTTAATACATTTTTGCAATTATTGAACCATTGTTTAAAACATATTGCCATTGTGGAGAAGTGGATTTTGTTAGACTAGTAGATTAGAGACTTTAGATGTTAGACATGATTTTTACTAGACAACTATTTACCGCCGACCCAAACGCCTAAAAGCTTGGACAAATTGATAAATGCCGTAACCAATACCTATACGTGCAAAAAAGTCAACAGCTTTTGCTAAACCGCCTGCGCCTTCAACAAAATTAAAGCGGTGCGTTGGCAACAAAAACTCGAAATAGTAACCAATCATTTTAACAATACCATCAAGATTGCAGTTAAAAAAGCAATATTCAATATTCGGATGCGCCCAACCATAAAATGCAAATGCAATTATTGAAAAAGATAAAATAAAGATTAATGCCCGCCACCAACTTGTACCATATTTATTACTCCATTTTGAAAGGAATAGCGGAAACCAATCGCCAAAATCGGTGTGCCAATTAAGGCTTTGTTTTAGTAATGATTGTTGAGTAGCAATATAGTTTAGCTCCATGCGCTTATTACCTTGGCGTTTCATTATATTGGCGAGGTCGTTGTAGAAATCCGCTATGCGATGAGGGATGAGTTTTTGAGTACCATCAACAACCGTCATTGTTTCTATATCAATTTCAAAATCAGAATAAACTTTGTTTTTTAGTTTATCTGGAAAATACTCAACCCGCATACTAGATTTATTCAAATCGCTATTATCAATTGCAATTTGTTGGGCTTGCGCAAAATGTACTGACTGAAACTCTGTTTGTCCTAGTTTACTATTGTTAATTTTTATCCAGGAAGGATTTAGTCTTGTTTCAAAAATCGTATTGTTTTCAAGATCTTTTTTTAAAGAAGTAATAATTTCATTTTTAAAGCTTAAATCAGTAAAGCTCAATTGCCCTGCGTTTTCAAAGTTCTGAATAACTAGACTATTTAAGCTTATGTTGTTGATTTTAACCGAATTTGTTTTATTAAGTTTACCTCCAAGAAAAAGATAATTAATATTAGACATTGAGACAATTTCAATAAAATTATTTAATTCATCAATAATATGAAAAAGGTTAATAAATCCTTTTGAAGGAGATAGAGTTCCGTTATTAATCTCAATTTTGTAAAAATCACCTCCTTTAATTGAAAAAATGCGACAAAATTCTCCGCCATATAAACAAAATTCGTAAAAAAATTTACCGCCAAAAACTATGAAGTTTTTTCTAAAGACTCCCTTTTTAATATGGAACATTGCTCTAAACTCACCTGAATGGATAAAAAAAGCGTCTTTAAATTCACCGCCATCTACGTAAAAACTATCTTGAAATTGTCCACTATATATCGCAAAAACACCCTTAAATATGCCACCTAATATGTTAAAAAAGCCTTTAAAGCTACTATTAGCAATGCAAAAAGACCGATTAAAAACTCCACCCTTAATCGCAAATGATTTCCTAAATTCACAGTTATTAATCGTAAAATTTCTTTTAAATAAGACATTAAGAATTTCAATTGAATGATTAAAACTGTTCTTAAGTGTAATATTTTCAAAAACAATTACATTATCAATCTTAACTCTTCTCCGTCCACCCACATTTTCAAGAAAACATCGTTCCACTCCATTCTCATCAATAACGGTTTTGCCTTTTAGTGCGGCAATAAAGGCTTCGGCGCTTAGGGGTATTAGTGATTGTTCGTTTGGATTTTGCAAGGAGTTTGTTTTTTATATCTAAATTAATAAGTATTGTTTAGCTTTTTTAGTTCCATTTTGTAGTTAAAGCTGTGTTTACTTATCAATAATTCATTACATGGTTTTAGATAACCACCCGTGCGCGGGTCCAACCCAATTGTTTCACAATCACCCCTCCTTTAAAATGGAAGGGAATTATCTAATTTCTAAAGTCTATCCTCTTTAATCTCCTACTACTTTTCCAGCTTTATTTCTCGTTCAAAATCGAGGGGGACGGGTACTTTTACGCCTTGAACATCTACAGTTATGGTGCCTTTAAAATGAGCGCGTACACTTTTATTGCCTAAAATACTTAATGCTGTTCCTAGTAAGTTTTCGTTAAAAATATCCTTTGGTGAAAAGCTAAATTCAATATTTACAGGAAAATCGGCATTAGCGTTTATGGTTGTTTCTTTTAGCTGCGTAACTTTGGCTTTATGTTTTTGCTCAATGGTAACATCAATATCTGAATTTGTAACTTTTATTCCGAAAGGATTAGGGTTGTGCAAAATAGCATCGCCAGTAACTACAACTTTACGAGCTGTTAACTTTTCAATTCGTATTTTTTCAAGCTTTGTAAATTCGGGGTGTGAAGGGTTAAAATCGCAGGCAGCACAAAATAAAAGAGGTAGTAAAAACAAAACGATTTTCTTCATAATTAAACGCTTTTAAGCCGCAAAATTAAAGGCAAATGGCGGTTAAATTTGCTTATCCTAGCTAAATAATAAACGCTTATTTTAATGGCTTGAAATGAAAACTTTATATCTTTTAAGTTTTAAACCTTATGAGTTTAAAACAAGTCGTAGTTAAAAATCGTTAAAGTCATTACAACACTAGATTTGACTCTTTAGCTCAACTCTCTGTTTTTTTACTACATCTATATCCTGTTTTTGTAAAATATTTACCAAAGCATTTAAGCCCCATCTTGCTAAAATTTAGTAAATTTATTGTACCACTTAAACCTTTGCTTATGGTAGCAGCCAATAACTGTGCAACTGGAACATTAAATGTTTATACCCCCAACCTTGATAAACCTTGGAATTTGCAGCGCGCCCAGCATTTATTTAGGCGCATTGGTTTTGATACTAATTTAACTACTTTGCAAGATGCATTAGAAGATAATCCTGCCGATATTGTTGATCAAGTTATAAACACATCGATAATACAATTAATAACAACACCGCCCGAATGGGCTGATTGGAATATTGGCGACTATTACAATTACGAAACTGGTGATTTAGATTTTGGTTTATTGTATGGTCATTTAGCTGAATGGAAATTGACTTGGGCTAACGAAATGTTGAATAGCACCAAAGCTTTTAGAGAAAAAATGGCTTTGTTTTGGAGCAATCATTTTGTAACGGAATTTGAAAGTTATCAATGTACGCCAGCAATGTATCGTTATCATAAATTATTACAACAACATGCTGTTGGTAATTTTAAAGATTTTGTTTACGATATAGGTTTAACTCCCGCCATGTTATTTTACTTAAATGGCGATACAAATACGGCAGAAGATAGTAATGAAAATTATGCTCGTGAGCTTTTAGAGTTATTTACTCTTGGTAGAGATAATGGCTACAACCAAAGCGATATTGATAATATATCGCGTGCATTAACGGGTTGGAGTAGTAACGATTGCGTTGAGGTGGAATTTAACGAAGCTGATTTTGATAATACTAGCAAAACGTTTTTTGGGCAATCAGGCAACTTTAATTATAACGATGTTATTAATATTCTTTTTGAAGAAAGAGCCGATTTAATAGCCCACTACATTTGCGGACGTATATATAGAGAGTTTGTTTGCGATGATTTAAACGATGAAATTATTGCTGGCTTAGCACAAACTTTTAGAGATAATGATTGGGAAATTGCTCCTGTTTTAAGGCAATTATTTAAAAGTGAACATTTTTTTGATGAGGGTTTTTATGGCGTTAAAATTAAAAGCCCAATACAAACTGTTACAAGCTTTGTAAAGCAACTTGATTTAGTGAGTTATTTGAATGATGATTCAATTGCTTATTTAGGTGAATTGGCAGCTTATTTAGGTCAAAATCTTTTTGACCCGCCTAATGTGGCTGGCTGGCCAGGCAATCGTGCTTGGATTGACAATAATACCTTAACCACTCGCTGGCAAGTAACAAACTTTTTAGGTTTAACGGCTTTTGAAGAAGAACCTGAAATTCTCCGCCAACTGGCTAAGGATTTAACAGGTAACTCAACTGATCCGATAATTGTAACACAGGCAATTGTTGATTACTTTTTACCGAACGGTTTACAAACACCCGAAGCTTATGCAACGGCTACCGATGTTTTTAAAGGCGATGTACCTGATAACTATTTTGAAAATGGCTGGTGGAATTTAGATTTTGAATACGCCCCAGGCATGGTTGCCCTCCTCATTGTTCATTTAGGTAGGCAACCCGAATTTCAAACCTATTAATGGCAGGCAACGCATTTTGTAACCTTTAAATGTAAATTATGTGCGATCATCACAACAATAATAATTTAAACGATAAAAAAAGATTTGGTAGTGCTATTGAGCATGGCGAAGCGCATGAAAAAGATCATGGTAAATGGAGCCGAAGAGATTTTTTAACCTCAATAGGTTTAGCTGGCGCAGGTAGCATGGTTTTAGGCGGTTTACCCTTATCCACTTTAGGGGCAACACCTTTGGCGGCAGCCTTAAACAATAGCGAAACGGATAGGGTTTTAGTCCTCATCCGCCTTGCGGGCGGTAACGATGGATTGAATACCATTATCCCTTTAAATCAATATGACTATTACGCTAATGTACGCCCAAGCATTAGGATTCCTGAAAATCAAATTACGGCTTTAGGTAATGGCGATTTTGGAATTCCTGAAGCGATGGACCCACTTTTACCTATGTGGAATGAGGGCTTAATGAAAGTTTTACATACTGTTGGTTATCCTGATCAAAATCTATCGCATTTCCGTTCGTCAGACATTTGGACGAGTGGAAGCGATGCCGATGTAATTGATGAAACGGGTTGGCTAGGCAGATATTTAACTGACACATATCCTAACTTTTTAGTTGAGCCGCCAGCAGCTCCACCTGCCATTCAAATTGGTAAAATGGGGACTTTTAATGGCATGCTTAACAATGGAATTGTTGATTTAGGTTTCTCAGTAAATAACCCAACTGAACTTTACGAAATTGCGCAAACTGGACAATTGTACGACCCATTAAATATTCCTGATTGTACATATGGTGAGCAAATTGGTTATTTACGTGCCGTTAGTAATAGCACCATCACTTTTGCTGAATCAATTAACACTGCTTACGAGGCAGGAGCTAATGCTGTTGATTACACTTTTGGTAATTTAGGTAATCAATTAGCTTTAATTGCTCGATTAATTAAAGGTGGTTTAGGCTCAAAAATTTACATGGTTGAAATTGGCGGTTTTGACACGCATAGTGAGCAAGCCTTTAACCATTTCTTTTTAATGAACTCCATTGCTAATTCTGTTCAACAATTTTATGATGATTTGAATGATGGCGGTTGGGGCGATAAAGTTTTATCTGTAACCTTATCGGAATTTGGACGCCGAATTGAGGAAAACGCCTCGTTTGGAACTGACCACGGAGCAGCGGCACCAATGATGTTTTTTGGCGGTGAAATGGAAGGCGAACAATCATTAGGAACTATACCTGATTTACTAAATCCTGATATGACAGGTAACCTGCAATATCATACGGATTTTAGACAAGTTTATGCAACACTTTTAGAAGACTGGCTTTGTGTTGAGCCTGATGTTGTAAATGGCGTTTTAGGAAATAATTTTGAACGCCTCAGCGATTTAGTAGTTAGTTGTAATGCTGATAATCCGAGTACGGCTTATGGCAATCCTAATGTAAATAGCTTGTTATCGCACTTTGTTTCTATGGAAAAAGGGCAATCGCAATTACACATTAATTTATCAAAAGCTGGCACTTTAAGTATTGATGCTTATAACACTGCTGGACAGAAAGTTAAAAATATTTTTAATGGTTATCGTGTAGCTGGCAATCATAATTTTGATTTTAATCCACATGCATTAATGTTACCGCTTGGGGCTTATATTTATAGCATTCAATTTGAAGGGCAAACCTATAGTGGTAAGCTTATGAATTTTGGATTTCGTTAATTAACGAACAATAAAACATTAACTCCTCAACTTAAAAGTTGGGGAGTTTTTTTATGCTCAATAAATATTAAACAAAATCCGTTTACAACAAATAGCCCGTAATTTAGTATAACTATTAAGGCTATAAACTCGTTACCTAAATAACCGTATGAAATACCTTCCTTTTTTAATAATCTGCCTTTTGTTTACCGCTTGTAAAGTTGATGAAAGCGATTGCACAGGAGATGACCTTATAAACACACAAACCATTTTAGGCAGTTGGGAGGAAATACCGCCATCAGGGATAATTGAGTTTGCATACAAATACTGGGAAATTGAATTTACTAACGATGCATTTTTTGCTACCATTACTCATGGAACTGATGCCGCCGACCCTACTGACCCTTGCGACCAATTTACTTACAAGGAATACATTACTGGTACTTATCAATTACAATTTGCGAGCCTTGTTTTGAATGGTAATTACACGGATCAAAACTTTAACATCCTTAGCCCCAACCCTAGTTATTGTTATAATATAGGCGCATTTGAAACCTTTTTTATTGCCCGAATTACTTGCGGCGGTATATTAAAAATGGAACAGCATAATGGCAACCAAGTTGCCCAAGATAGCTTTACAATGCGTAAGCAATAAAACAAGAAAACCTAAAATTTCTTAACAACAAAATAAAAGGAGCATAATAATCGTAATAGTAAAAACTAACTCTAATGCTCAACTTAATACTTAAACAAATTAAGGCTAACATGCCTTTAATTGCCTTACTAAACTTTAGTGTTGCCTTAATTTTGCTTCGCATTTTGTTTACAGGGCATTTTACCTTTGCCTTCCTTATTTGGAATTTAATTTTAGCTGCCGTTCCTCTTTTTATAAGCACCTTGCTAATAAGCTTTAAACCACTAAGAGATAAGTGGTTTTTACTAATTCCCTTATTGGTTACTTGGTTGTTATTTTTACCAAACGCTCCGTATATAATAACTGATTTATTTCATTTAAGACCTAGAGGAGATGCACCACAGTGGCTTGATTTGTTGGTGATACTAAGCAGTGCTTTGAGTGGGCTAATTATGTTTTTCGTTTCCTTTACTCAAATTCAGCAAATACTGAAAAATAAATTAAATAATTTACTTTACTACACTTCAAACTTTACAATTATACTACTTTGTGGATTTGGTATTTATTTGGGGCGTTTTCTTCGGTTTAACAGTTGGGATATTATAAGTCAACCCGAACCGCTTATGTTTGACATTATAGAACGATTTATCAATCCACTTGCACATCCTAAAACTTGGGGAATAACCATAGGCTATGGTCTATTTTTATTATTAAGTTATTGGGCGGTGCAGAATATCAAGTTATCATCGGAGCAACAGTATGAGGTTTAGACAAGTTTACGCTATAATGCTATCACCTTTCTTTTTTTAATTTTACTTAGAAATACATCAACATCGGTTTGAAGCTTTAGAAATTTTGTGCAGTATAGTTTTTTGGTATAGTTTTGCAATTAACTATACCGATCAAAATATGGCTGAAAGCAGGATAAAATGCCCACGTTGCAACTCGGATTGGGTGATAAAAAGTGGGAAAGTTAAAGGACGACAACGTTACAATTGTAAGGATTGCAACTATTTTTTTTCCGTAGCAAAAATGGGGAAAAAACTGGACAATACTTATGTTGTTAAAGCATTACAATTATACTTGCAAGGGTTGGGTTATCGTGAAATTGAGCGAATTTTGGGAGTAAGCCATGTTACTATTATGAAATGGGTAAAGCAGTATTTTAAAGAAATTCCACCGATTGATAAGGCATCTTTTGATTATCAAATGTTGGATAAAAGCGAGCTGGCGAACTTTTTAGGCATCCCAGATTTTGTTGGTTTTAATGCCGATGATGTAACGGGTTATGGCTTTATAGTAAACAAAGTAAATGAGCGTTATATGTTAATGAAGTGGAAAATTGCGCAAGAAGATATTTAATTACATGGCTTTGCGTTTATTTGCACAACATAGGCAGGCGCATTGCGTTATTGCTAGGTTAACGAAAAAAGTGTTTTGAAAAACATGGGTAATTTAAAGGGTTTTAGCTTTTTAGCATTGGTTTTAACATTGATGTTTTGTAGCACCATTAATGCTGATGCACAAAGGCGTTACGATATTAAATATCAAGAAGTGGGTGGCTGGATTGGTGCTGCCAACTATTATGGTGATTTGAATACGCTTTTTGGCTTTAAAGGGGTACGCCCAGCGTTTGGTGGCTATTTTAGGCAAACTTTTACGCCTTATATTTCATTAAAGGTTGGGGCATCGTACGGGATGATAGAATTTAAGGATGCTTATACCAATTTGCCTTGGCAGCAGGTTCGTAATCTTTCTTTTAGAAACAATATTTTAGAATTTTCGGGTAGTATTGAGTTTAATTTCTTGAAATACATTCCTAAGGATAGGAATTATCCGTTTTCGCCTTATTTATCGCTAGGGGTAGCCATTTTTAAACACAACCCTAAAGCAAAATATGATGGGCAATGGTATAAATTGAAAGATATTGGTACTGAAGGGCAGCTTTTAAGTGATATTACTGGCGTGAAAGAATATAAAACGGTACAACCTGCTTTTCCTATTGGGATGGGTATTAAGTATTGGATGAAAGGTAAGTGGACATTTAACCTTGAGGTTGGCTACCGCTTTACATTTACTGATTATTTGGATGATGTGCATGGGGTATTTATTAATAACAATTTATTGGCTGCCGATGAGGTAGCATCAAACCTTGCAGACCCATCGCAACAGATATTAGTTGACCCATTAAGCCAGCCAGCAGGTACGCAAAGAGGCGATAGTATAAGCAATGATAGTTACTTATTTATAGGGATTGGCGTTTCGTATGCCATTTTTAAAGTAAGGTGTCCTTAAGTAATTATCTCAAGCATTATAGTTTAACTTATAATCGTTCGTAATTTTGCACAAAATTTTAAACCGAAAAAGGGAGCATAACTGGGTGAGTATTTTGGACCAAATAGATATGGAACGATTACCTAAGCACATTGCCGTTATTATGGATGGCAACGGGCGTTGGGCTAAGGCGAAATTTGGTCGGAATAGAATATTTGGGCACACCAATGGTGTATCATCAGTTAGGCAAATTACGGAGGCAAGCCGAGAGTTAGGCATTAAGTATTTAACGCTTTATGCTTTTTCAACGGAGAATTGGTCAAGGCCATCAACCGAAGTGAATGCCTTGATGGAGCTGCTAGTAAGGACGATAAAAAACGAAACAAAAAAATTGAAAGAAAATGGCATTAAGTTAAATGCCATTGGTAAGTTAGAAGAATTACCTCCTAAATGCCAAGAATATTTGGCTTACGCAATTGAGGAGACAAAAGAGAATACTGATTTAACCCTTACTTTGGCATTGAGTTACAGCTCGCGGTGGGAATTAACAAAAGCAATTAAGCATTTAGCTGATGATGCAGCGAATGGATTAATTGATACTAATGCTATTGATGAGTCAGTAATTCATAGTTATTTAGAAACCAAAGATTTGCCTGACCCTGAACTTTTGATAAGAACAAGCGGCGAGCAACGAATAAGTAATTACCTGCTTTGGCAAATTGCTTATTCTGAATTGTATTTTACTCCTGTTTTTTGGCCTGATTTTAATAAAGAAGAATTTTACAAAGCCATTTTTGAATACCAAAAAAGAGAAAGGCGTTTTGGTAAAACCAGCGAACAACTAGCTGCTAGATGAGAAAAAACATATTTGCCATATTACTAATAATATTTTGTGCCATTACCCTTAAGGCACAAAACGATGTTATAGATTACAGTGTAGTAACCGATTATGAAATTGGCGGCATTGAGGTAACGGGCCCTGAATACTTGGACAAGCAGATATTGGTTGCTTTTTCAGGTTTATCAATTGGAGATAAAATTTCGATACCAGGAGAGGATATTCCTAATGCGATTAAGGCACTTTGGCGACAGGATTTGTTTGACAATGTAGAAATTAAAGCTAGTAAAATTGTTGGAGATGTTATTTTTCTGAATATCTTTTTAGAGGAATTGCCAAGGCTTGCACGTTATAAATTTACTGGGGTAAAAAAATCGGAAGTTGATGATATACGGGATGTTATTCCGTTGGTTTCGGGTAAGGTTGTAAGTAAAAACGTTAAGAACAATACGATTCAAAAGATAAAAAATTTTTACGCCAATAAAGGATTTTTAAATACAGATGTAGTAATTTCTGAAAAAAGAGATGCAAGGGATAACCGAGTTACGCTTAACATTGCGGTTGACCGAAAACGTAAGGTAAAGATTAACGAAATTGTATTACATGGCGTTAATGAATTGCCAACTCGCAAGGTGAAAAAGAAAATGAAGGACACTAAGGAGAAAACAAAAATAAATCCTAAAGCACCTTTAATTGTTTTAAAAGATATTTTTAGCAAGCGACCATCTGAAACTTTAGCTAATATTTCGTTTGCTGATGCCGCTAACTATGTTGATGATAAGTTTAGAATTAGGATTTTTAGCAGCTCAAAGTTTGATGAAGATGCTTACGAGACTGATAAGCAGAATATTATAAACTACTACAACTCAAAGGGATATAGGGATGCCCGAATTGTTAGAGATACTATTTATTATTTAGATGAGAATAACTTAATAGTTGAAATTGAGGTTGAAGAGGGGCAAAAATATTACTTTAGAAATATTGAATGGGTTGGTAACACCAAATATACCGATGAGCAATTATCGCAGCGATTAAGTATTAAAAAGGGAGATACTTACGATGCTGAGTTATTAGAACAAAAGTTGTTTTTAGACCCTGAGGGGGGGGATGTAAGCTCTATATATATGGATGATGGTTACTTGTTTTTTAATGTAACCCCTGTTGAAAATTTGGTTGAACCTGACTCTATTGATTTGGAAATGCGGGTTTACGAGGGACCAGAAGCGACTATTAATAATGTGATTATCCGTGGGAATGAGTTAACAAATGAACATGTTATTAGACGTGTAATACGTACTAAACCTGGTAGCAAATTCAGACGTTCGGATATTATTCGTTCTCAACGCGAGATTGCTACTTTGGGCTTTTTCAACCCCGAAACGATACAAATAAACCCGTTACCAAACCCATCAGACGGAACGGTTGATATTGAATATACGGTTGAGGAAAAACCATCTGACCAATTGCAACTTTCCGCTGGTTGGGGTGGTGGAAGTATTTATGGAAACATAGGTGTCTCTTTCAACAATTTTTCTCTAAGGAATATTATGCACCCTGAGACATGGAAACCATTACCAAAAGGTGACGGGCAAACGTTATCAGTTAATTTTATTTCTAATGGTAAACGATACCAATCGGTTTCGTTAGCCTTTACTGAACCCTGGTTGGGTGGTAAAAAACCGACTTCGTTAACAGTTGCGCTAAACAGATCGAGACAGGCATTTTTTACAGACTTAAGGGCTGATACTGAGCCAAGTCGTTTATTGAACAATACTTCAGTTGCTGTTGAAATCGGTAAACGATTAAAATGGCCTGATGATTACTTTTCAGTAGTTAGTTCATTAAACTATTCCTTCTACAACCTTAAAAATTGGTTTGATTTTGTTGTTACTAATGGTAAATTTCACAACCTTAGTTGGAAAACAACTTTTGCGCGTACTTCGGTAGATGCACCGATTTACCCTCGTTCGGGTTCATTGTTTAGCTTATCGTTGGAGTTAACACCACCCTACTCGTTGTTTAATAACAGAGATTATAGCCAGTTAAGTAATGCTGAAAAGTTCAAGTTTCCTGAGTTTCATAAATGGAAGTTTAAAGGAGAATGGTACACCAATATTGTACAAAATTTGGTGTTGAAAACATCAGTTAAGATGGGCTTTTTGGGCTATTACAATAATCAAATTGGCTTTGCTCCTTTTGAACGTTTCCGTATTGGTGGCGATGGTTTATCCCAACAATTTAACCAGGTTATTACTGGTTTAGATGTTTATGGTTTACGAGGTTATGATGAAAGTGATATCACCCAAAATGTGGTGGATGTTGATGATGCTGCTACCCCAACCAGAGTTTCGGTAGGTGATCCATTTTTCAATAAATATACGGTTGAGTTACGTTACCCTTTTAGTTTAAATCCTAGCTCGACAATTTATGCTTTGGCTTTTTTTGAAGCAGGTAACAGTTGGAACAATTTCCAAGAGTTTAACCCTTTTGAATTACGCCGCGCTACTGGCTTAGGATTGCGTATTTATTTACCTATGTTTGGCATGCTTGGGTTTGATTATGGTGTTGGGTTTGATAAGAACCTACCATCAGATGGGACATTAGGTGGCTACTTGGGTGGCTATGGCAAGTTTAGCTTTATCCTCGGTTTTGAGCCAGAGTAAGGGTACATTGAAACTGAATTTTTAAAAAGCTAAAATGGGCTTATCACCAAAAGAAATGGAAAATGCCATTGTTAAAAATTTGTCTAAAAAAACAGGTAAATCATTAAACGAATGGCACACTATATTATTAAAGGAAAATTTTTCAGATAAAAAAGAAATGAAATCCTTTCTTAAAGAAAAACACAAGGTTGGTCATTTTCAAGCACAGACAATTGTAAAATTGTTGAACACAACAGATTCATAAAAAGTAATAACTTTCTTTTAGTTTTGGCTTTGTAACATTTGAACAAAACTTGAAATACTCCAAACAGTACCTATTATCTGTTCATCAATACTCCTCAAATCATAAAAAAGAGTTGAATGAAGCAAATGAATGTGGTTGCTTTTACTGCCTAAAAACCTTTAAAACAACCGAAATTACCGAATGGATTGATGATAAATTTGATAAAACAGCAATTTGCCCTAAATGTGGAATAGACGCTATACTTAGCGAAAAACACCCGATTAAAAACCCACACTTTTTATCGGAAATGAGAAGGCAATGGTTTTAATTTATTATGAAACATTAAACCAAAATGAATAAACTAAAAATAGTGGTTACTATAGCAATATCTATTGTTATACTTTATGTGGTTTTGTGGTTTCAGCTATTGCCAAAGTCGGTTAGGCACGATTTAGCAATTAATGGATTTGGGCAGAATAGGTATCACAATCTAGAGTTTGAGAAAAGTTTAGATAAAAATGTAAACAAGGCATTAAAACTAAATGGTTTTTTGATGCCTTACAAAACAATTGGAAACCCTATGGCATCAGAAATATGTAACGAACTTATAGAAAAAGGAGGGTATCAGCATACAAATGCGCTTTACTACTTTTTAAATCACGAAAATGAGATTGTTTATAAAGTTAGAAATTAACGAGTAAAGCACTTAAATTAGATGAATGAATAAATAGTTTATCATGCAGGCTTTCAAATTATTATTATCCTTTGTTTTTTTGGTTGTGCTTTCGCTTGCCTTTACAGCATGCACTAAATTAGATGATAAAGAATGTGAGTTTAAAAGCAAGTACATTTATGAACCTATTGTGTTTGATGAGGATTGTAATTGCATTGTTGCTGGCAAAGTAAAATACATAAAAGACTGTCAAACCGTTGCCTTAGTTGATTATGGAAATGGGACTTGTGATACTATAGCTACCAAAACGGTTTGCAAAAATGGAAAATGTGAGGCTAGTGCAGGTGCTTATACCGTAGAGATTAATATTGATTGCAAAGAAGATGTTGTTGACGGTCCTATTGAGGAGGATGGATTAGATATTTTTTAGTTTTTAATAAACCTACTAGTTAAGCATTACTAAAAAGTAAACCGCTCCTTACATTTCTAATCTCGTTAATTTCTGTTAATTGCTTAGTTTTTTCAACAAACAAATAAACTAGATCGTTTATATGTCAGTCTTATTTACGATTTTTGTACCAAACTATCAATAAAATGAAAAAGTTAAGTTTGTTTTTAATAGTGATGTTAATGGCATCGACTTCAATTATGGCACAACGGTTTGCATATGTTGACACTGAATATATATTAAGCCAAATTCCTGATTATGCAGAGGCACAAACGCAATTGGATAAGATTACGGAGCAATGGCAAAATGAGATTCAGAAAAAGTATGACAATATTGACAAAATGTACCGTGCCTACCAAGCGGAAGAGGTTATTTTAAAAGGTGAGACCAAAACCCAACGCGAGGAGGAAATTATTAATGCCGAAAAAGCATTAAAGCAGTATCAAAAAGAAAAATTTGGACAAGGGGGAGAATTGTTCAAAAAGAAAGAAGAATTGGTACGGCCAATTCAAGATATGGTTTACCAAGCAATTTTGGAGGTTACGGAACGCAAGGGCTATGATTTTGTTTTTGACAAATCTAGCGGAGTTTCAATACTTTATGCCAACCCGCAATACGACGAAAGTAAAAATGTTTTGCGCGAATTAGGTATCAAAATTGAAGATTAATTAGGTTAAACCATTTGAAAAGCTATTTTTGCAACCCCTTTAAATTTTTTTATAAAATGAACAAGATTAATTTATTATTAAAAGGATGTGCCTTAGCTGTTGTAATGCTTTGTACATCAACCGTTTTTGGACAGTACAAATTAGGCCATATCAACTCTGCTGAGTTGTTAAACTTAATGCCTGAAATGAAAGCTGCTGAAAAAAGTTTGGAAACTTTTACCAAACAATTAGACTCGCAATACCAAGCAAAAGTTAGCGACTTTACTGCTAAAGAGCAACGTTTATATGAGGACATTCAAAAAGGTATTTTGTCGCAAGTTGAGCAACAAAAGCGTGCTGAAGAGTTAGAGACATTACGCCGTAGTATTGCTGATTTTGAAGTTAGTGCACAACAACAAATTTCTCAAAAACGTGAAACTTTATTGAATCCGATTTTAGATAATGCACAAAGTGCTATTGAAAATGTAGCTACTGAAAATGGCTTTAACTACATATTTGATATTAGCGCTGGTAGTGTTTTATACTACCCACCATCGGATGATATTATGCCTTTAGTGAAAGCAAAATTAGGCATGTAAAATGCCTTTGTTAACCCAAACAATGGACGTTAACAACCCTATTGGAATATTTGACTCGGGCATTGGTGGTTTAACCATTGCAGGAGCAATTAATGATAAGCTGCCAAATGAGCAGCTTATTTATTTTGGGGATACTCAACATTTACCTTACGGCGATAAATCTGCCAAAAACATTGTGCATTATTGTGATAAGATTTCTGATTTTTTATTAGAAAGAAATTGTAAGGCCATTGTTATAGCTTGTAATACGGCATCGGCAACTTCTTATCAATTTTTAAAAGAAAAGATCAATAAAGAAATTACCGTAATTAGTGTAATTGATCCGATAATTGAATTTATACAGGAAGCCAATTATAAATCAGTTGGGGTAATAGCAACGCCTACCACAATACAGCTTGGCACTTACCAAAAAAAGCTTAAAGCTATAAGTAAAAATTTGAGTATCACCGCTAAAGCTGCAAAGTCGATGGCATCAATATTAGAGGAGGGCTGGCATAGAGAACCTAAATTGATTGATGCTGTTATTGAGTATTATTTTTCGGAAAATCAATTTTCGGATATTGACGCTTTAATTTTAGGCTGTACGCATTATCCTGTTATTCATAAACAGATTCAAGCTTACCGAAAAGATGTAGCAGTTATTGATGCACCAAGTATTGTGGCGGACTTTTTAACCAAAACTTTGGCAAAAAGTGAGTTGTTAAATGAAACCAAAGCCGTAAAAAAGCATCAATTTTATGTATCGGATTTAACTGAGGGCTTTGAAAAAACGGCTAAAACCTTTTTTGGAGAAGATATAAGTTTAGAATACTACCCACTTTTTGTGGGTTAGGATATTTTTGCATCACGAAATTATTTAAAATGAAGGCATATAATTTTTTAGGGTTTTTATTGATTTTAGCTTTTAGCCTATCAATATCAGCACAAGACAAGCAAGGAATGGAGTTTTTTAAAGGTACTTGGGAAGAAGCGAAAGCCGAAGCCAAAAAAGAAAACAAATACATTTTTGTTGATGTTTATACTACCTGGTGTGGACCTTGTAAAAAAATGAGTAAGTACACTTTTACAGATTCATCTGTAGGTGATTTTTATAATGAGCATTTTATCAACTTTAAAATTGATGCGGAAAAGGGGGAAGGCCCAAGTTTTGCATCGGAATTTAAAGTAAGTGCCTACCCTACCCTTTTGTATTTTAATAGTAATGCCGATGTGGTTTCGACAACGAAAGGTTACAGAACACCCGATCAATTTTTAGAGGAAGGGCGTAAGCTTTTTGTAAATAAAGAAACGCTTGACAAAAAGTTGGCTGAATTTGAAAAAGGGAACAAGGACAAAGCATTTTTATCTGAATTAGTGAGCTTGTTGAACGTAATGGGCATGCCTAATAAAAAAGTGCAAAGTGCTTACTTAAATAGCCTTAGTAATGATGAGCTTTTAAATGAAGAGAATAGCAAATTGATTTTTAAAGGTGCTGATAATATCAACTCCGTTTTTTATGATAAAATGATGGAGAAGCGTGCAGAATTTGAACAGTTAATGGGTCCTGAAAAAGTTAGTAATAAAATTAGGAATTCAGCGATTAGTGGTATAAATGCAGCCATTGAACAAAAGGATGAATCGATTTACAAAAAATCAGTAAATGCAATTGAAGGTATTGAATTAGAGAATAAAGATTTGTTGATTTTCCAGATGGGAATTGAATTTTACAAAGGTGTTAACGATTGGAAATCTTATGGGAATTATGCGACTAATTACTTAGCTAAAAATGATGTTCAAAATTCGAATATTTTAAATAATGTGGCTTGGGCTTTTTACCAAAACATTAATAGCAAAAAACAATTGAAATTGGCTGAAGAGTGGGTGTTAAAATCGATAGCGATTAAGAGTGATTACCATAATAATGATACTTATGCCGCCCTGCTTTACAAGCAAGGTAAGGTTGACGAGGCTTATGCTGCAGCCGAAAAAGCGATTACCATTGCTAAGTACAGCCGTAAGGATTACTCATCGACGACGGAGTTGATGGAAAAGATTAATAAAGAGCGCTTTAAGTAATAAAGTGTCCTTTCAACACATCTAGTTTGTAAGTAGTTTTATCTTTGAAAAGACCCTGAAACAAGTTCAGGATGACGGATTATTATCTTAATTTAAATTATGTCGGTAGTAGTAACAAGGTTATCAAAGCATTTTGGCGCGCAAAAAGCGGTAAATGCTATTGATTTTAGCATTGAAAAGGGCGAAGTAGTTGGCTTTTTAGGACCTAATGGGGCTGGTAAAAGTACTACTATGAAGATGATTACGGGTTATTTACCCTCAACATCGGGAATGGTGAGTGTTTGCGATGAAAGAATGGATACCGACAATATTGCTTTACGCAAAAAAATTGGTTATTTACCTGAGCACAACCCGCTTTACAAAGAGATGTATGTAAAGGAATATTTGAATTTTGTTTGCAGCATCTATCAAATAAAAAATGCAAGTAACAAGGTTGACGAATTAATTGAGTTAACTGGGCTCACACCTGAAAAGCATAAACAAATCAACCAGTTATCTAAAGGTTATCGACAACGTGTGGGCTTGGCACAAGCAATGTTGCACGACCCTGAAGTTTTAGTTTTAGATGAACCGACATCAGGGCTTGACCCCAACCAGTTGGTGGATATTAGGGCTTTGATTAAAAACTTGGGCAAGGAGAAAACTGTTATACTTTCGACCCATATTATGCAAGAGGTTGAGGCGATTTGCGACCGTGTAATCATCATTAACAAAGGTGAAATTGTTGCCGATGAAAAAACGGAAATCCTGAAAGAAAAAAGCGGCAAGCAAAAGATTTATGAGTTGGAGTTGCTTAATAATTGCAGCAAAGATATTTTAATAAATGCCCTTAATGAGCAACAAATTGAAACTTTTGACAATAAACGTTTTACCATTAAAAGCCATAAAAAGGGAGATTTACGTACTGAAATTTTTGACTTTGCAGTTAACCAAAACAACCCGATTTTGACCTTGCAATTGAAGCAACAAAATTTGGAGAGTGTGTTTAGGGAATTGACGGGGGAGTGAAGTGTTATTGGATTTCAAAAACCATACCTTAGAACATATTTGTCATGAGATTAATTGGTGCATCAATTTTATTACTGATTTCACTAAACGTATTTGGTCAAAATATTGCTGAATGCGGGCTTGATGATAACCCAAAGCTTTCATTAATAGAATCTGAGTTTTTAAACGCTTATTTAAATGACATAAGGGATGGATTTGATTTTAAAAACAAAAAAGTAATTTTCATAACAGGAACAAGTGGTAATAAAATTGGGTCAAAGAAAGAATACTTTGAACATGTAAGGATTCGGGAAAAAGAAAACAGCAAAGTAGTTACTGGAATTCATATTTTATCAGATTCACAGAAGAGAGAATCAAGGGGATATGATGTGATTGTTACTTACTGGGTTAAAGTTTTTACAGATAAAAGAAAGAGAAAAATTTTGAAAAAGGTTGAAAGACAAACACTTAGATTTTAGATTCCCGATAAATGATTTGAATCATTTTCGAGAATGACACTTTAGTGTTAGTTATTCATTTAAAAAGCGCCTAAAATAGTATAAGAGTTTTTTGCTTTTCACGCACTTGGTATGATGTTACCGAATTTGCGACGCATCACCATTTCGCCAACAAAAGCATCTAAATCAACGCCATCTGTTAATTGTAATTGAATGATTTTTGTACGTGCTTCATTTAGGTAATCGGCAGATTCAATGCTTTGGTAGGTTTTGTTAATAGGGTTAATGCGCAAGCCTTCATTAATTGGCTCTCTGTAATAAACCTCGCCATGATAATTTAACGTGGCTGGTGTTTTTAATTTTCTATCCTCAATATATTCATCAATATTCTTATCGATGGTGTAAATATTAACAACTTTAGCTAAAGGATAATCCTCTGTTACTTTATGGTTGTCAATGGTTAAATGTGCTGTATTTTCTGGACCTTTTAAAACAGCCCGCTTGGTAATGGTATTGGCTAAATTACCTTCTTGCCAATAGTCAATAGCTACTTGAAAAACCGACCAATTTTGAAGATTGTAATCCAATAAAAAGTTAGTTTGTAAATCATTAAGTTGAATATTGGTTGGGTCGTATTTTTTATCTTCTTCCAATAAATTCAAAATCTTATCATCGTATAAAACGGGTAATGCTGTTGAATGTGGGTTATCCTCTTTATACTCAATACGTTCTGCTTTTTTACGCTCGTTTGCGCCAACGAAGAACATAGCAGCTGCCCCACCAAACATAACTAGCGACAATAAATAATTAGCACTTATAATACCAAAAAGGCCTACAACGATTAAACATATAGCCCCAATATATATGCCTTTCCAAGCTTGAGTTTGCATTTTACTAAATTTTATGGGTTTAAAATTAGTGTTATTTATTGTAAGTAGAAGGCTTGGATTTGATGTATGGCTTAGATTTCTATTTGTTAAGTTTTTAACATTTATATTGTTAACTAAGGTTAATTTACTATCTTGTATTGTGAGTTTGAGCTGTTTGATTTCGAGGTGTTCAGGCTCTTAAATTTTAAACCCTACTACATGAAAAAGTTATTAATCTTTGCTCTATTTGCTTTTTTTACTCTTTTATCAATTAGTATTAATGCGCAAACTGTAGTTAACACTAATGCCCCTGAACAATGTTGTAATTTTACAGCTTGTGATTTGACCTTAAATATTGCAGTACCTACCAACCCTGCCATAACAAATGCTACCGTAACGGTATGCTCAAGGGGAGATTTAAATAGTGGATTTGAATCAGTTAGTTGGGTATTTGAAGGGATAGGACAAATTGACAATTTTACTGCCCCAAACCAATGTGGTGCTGAAACATGTAGAAATGTTGTAATTCAACAATGTGATATTACGAATGCTGCCGTAGATGGAATTTTAACTTTTAATGCTAATACTGGCAATGGTACTAATTTTTGTAACCCTATGCATTGTAGCAGGGTTGCAAACATTACCTACACCATTGCCGATGCAGTAAATTGCCCAGTGTACAATGATTTAACAACCGAATTTGATGACATATGTACAGGCACAGCTATTGAAGTTGTTACAAACCTTAGCGATGCAGTTAGCGATTTGGATTGTGATAACCAAGCGGTTTTATTTGCTTTTCAAGTAGCAGGTTCTACTGGATCTGCACCTGATGACCCGTATAACACCGCTTTAACCTCAATACAAAATGGTACACCGGGTGCGGGATCTTTTGAATTTTTCACCAATTTTAATTTTCCAGCTAACAATACCTGCGATCCAATTGAGTATGTTGTTTACTCCTATTTAGATGTAGGTGATTTACCTGCCAACTGCGAGCCTTATGCAACTAAAGTAATTACCGTTTGGCCTGACCCTGCTAATATGACGGCGCAAATTGAGAGCACTAACGGTTGCGAAACATTTTTTAGAGCTAGTTGCCCTGATTATCCTGTAAACCCAAGTTCGTTTATTAAAAATGTGGGTGATGCCGCTAATAATGTTAATGTACAAGTGCTTGCCCCTCCAGGTAGCCCATGTGGTGATGGTGGAAATACTAACTTGGCTATTGCTGCCTGTACGGATTGCCCAGTTATAACCAGTATGGTTGGAGCTGTTTCAGATGTTTGTACCGGTACTGGGGTTGACTTTTCAGTTAGTATTGATGGATTGTTAGTTGGAGAAAATTTAGATTGGGGGGCAATAAGCTCGCCTGGCAATGCTATAGATAACCCTTATACACAAGCCTTTACAGTTGCTGGAACCGTTGCAGGAAACAATGGTGGCGGTGACCCTGGCGCTGCTTTTGGGATTAATTTCCCTGCAAACAACACTTGTGAGCCTGTTCAATATCAAGTTTTTACTTACTTGGATGCAAGTACAATTACTAATTTGAATTTAGCGGCTGACTGCCGACCTTTTGCAAGTACTAATGTTACAGTTTGGCCTAATCCATCGAATATGACGGCTACGATTGAAAGTTCTAACGGGTGTGTGGTTGTATTGGATGCCAATTGTCCTGCTTATCAGGTTGATCCTTCGGTTATTGTAATACCTGATAATACGGCAGGCTCTGCTACACAAGCTATAACAATTGAAGCTACTGGCAGTAACCCTTGTGGCGATTTTGCAACAACAATTGATTTATCTGGACAAACTTGCGCAGTATGTGATACTGTTACCGCTACAATAAATGATATAGGGCTTTGCGCATCGCCCTCGGGAAATTTTACATTAACTGGTTTATTTGAAATAAGTGCTGGTAATACGAGTTGTTTAACAGCTGCTTGTTGCGGCTCTCCTTATTTTCAAGAAGACCCTTGTTATCAAACAACGGTTGCCAATGATGGGTTTTGTAATACTGTTAACTGGGATGGCATTTGCCAAGGTGCCTACAATGGTTGTAATGGTGGGGCTGCTAGTGCTTTTGAGGCGAGTAATCCTTGCCCATCAACTACACCTGGTGGTATTTTTACGCAACAAGCTTCATCTGATGCGGCTAATACATCGGTATCTGGTGGTAATGTTTTATTGTATGATTTTACAAATGCAACTTATCCTTTAACGGTTACTGTTGAATATTGCGTTGGCGACCAAGATGCGGGCGGTGTTTGTTTTGCATGTAATCAAGCTGTTATAACTATTAATGAACCAAATGAGCCTGACTGGGATGGACCAAGTTCATTCTGTACCTCTGAAAATCCTGTTGATTTAACTACTTATTTTACAAGTGCCACTACAACTGGTGGTACTTTTAGCGCAACTACCTTATCTGGTGCTGGTTTAACCTTGGCTGGTAATACCGTTACACCATCAACAAGTGGTGTTGGTGTTTATCAGGTTACTTATACCTTACCTGCTAATGGCAATTGCCCTGCGGCAAGCCACACAGAAATAATTGCTATTGAAGATTGTGCTTGCCCTGCTGATTTAATTGATTTGCAAGCAACAAGTGAGGATGTTTGTACAGGAAGCACCATAGATGCAACTGCGGTAATCAACAGCACTTTATTCAATTTTGCTAATAATAATGACATTGATGTTTTAATTGGTGTACATGCAACATTAATTGACCCTTATACCACTGCACCAACAGCGGTTGCTCCAGCAGAAGCTACTTATAATAATACGAATGGTTTTGAAGCAACTTTAGCAGGTATTGCTTTACCGGCGAATGCTACTTGCGACCCTGTTACTTACTTTATTTATGCTTATTTAGATGATGCTGCACCTGATGGAGATACTGATTTGAATGACTGTAGTCCGTATGTAATTTCAACGGTTACGGTTTGGCCTGACCCAGATGACCAAACCATTTCAGTAAATTATGATGGATGTAATGCAATATTTACCTCAACCTGTCCTGAAATGAATATTGAACCGCCTTTTGCTGATCTTGAGGATTCAGGGGCATCGGTGGCGGTTGTAATAAGTGGTGGAAATAGTAGTCCATGCGCTCCTGTTAATGAAAATGTTGCTATTGTTAATCCGAGCTTTGACCCAACCTTTACCATGCCAATTGAAATATGCGAACAAGTTGGTGGAGTACCAACACCAGCTATTGCTTTAACATTGGATAATCCGCCTGCGGCAGGTGATTTACCGCCTGGTGTTAATTTAGGCGATGTAATAAGTTGGTTAGATAATAATGGAAGTGGAAGTGGCGGAACTGCCAATGGTGTAACTGATAATAATGATGGAACGGGTAGTTTTAGTGCGCCTTTAAGTGGTGGTGACCCAATACCTGGGGTTTACACCGTTTGTGCTAACGTTGGTTTACCAGGTTGCCAAAGCACCCATTGTGAAACTATAACCGTACATGAAACCGTTAATGCTACTATTGTAAGCAGGGAGGTTTGTATTACTGCCGTACCAGCTTACATAGATTTAACTTTTATGTTTAGCAACAGTAACCTTAACCCTACCGACCCTGGTGGAACTTGGAATATAGTTGGTGGTTCGGGAAGTGGAACTTTGTTTGGACAAAATCTACTATATATTGATCAAACTACTGATTTACCAAGTAGCCATGCATCGGGTACGCAAAGTGGTACGTTTAACTTTGAATATACCGTAAACACCCCTGGTGTAGGTGATGATTGTGATGATACCGACCCTGGTACATTAACGGTTAGATTGTTACCAAATCCGTTTTGGGATAGCCCAAGCTTTATTTGCGACGATGAGGACAATGCCGACTTGCTAGATATGAATAACTATTTAGTGGATGCCAATGTACAAAATACAGGTACTTGGACATCGAGTTGCGCTGGTTATATAAGCGCAGCGGGTGTTATTGACCCTGATGCCGTTCCGATTGGAACGATTTGTTCAGTAACCTTTACATCAGACGACCCACCGGGTGGTGGAAGTGATGGTTGTCAACCTACAAGCCATACTGAATATATTTATGTAGAAGAGTGCGCTGACCCGTGCACGGGTTCATTAATTGATTTAGAAATTCTTGCTGATGATCTTTGTGTAAGTAGCACAACTTTTCAAGCAACTGCTGTAATTAGTAATGAGTTTGCAGTACTTGCCAATAATAATGATATTGACATTAGGTTTGGAATGGGACAAGCTCCTGTACCTGGAACAAATCCATATGCATCTGGTGGTATTGCTGCTGCAACTGTTGCCGTTGCTGTTGATGCAAGTGGGGGCAATGGGCAGGCAACCGCAACATTTAATACGGCTGATATTGCTGCATTAGTCGGAGCTTGTGATCCTGCAGAAATATATGTTTATCTATTTATTGATGATGCTAACCCTGATGGTGGAGATTTGGATTTAGATACTGACTGTCGTCCTTATTTATTTGATTCGTTTATGGTTTGGCCCGACCCTGCGAATATGACTCCAGTAGTTGAAGCTACTAATGGTTGTATTACCCATTTTACCGTGCAAGAATGCCCTGAATATATAACCGATCCACAATTTCATATACAAGCGGATGGTGCTGCAGCGACTAATGTAAATGTTGCTGTTTTAGCCCCTCCAGGCAGCCCATGCACTAATCCTGCTACTCAAGCCGTGGCAGTTGGCTCGTGCGACCCTGCCTGTGTTGATTTTTATGAATTGCACGCCGCAGAAGAAGATGTTTGCGGTGGCGGAGCAAATTTGAGTTTGATTGTAGGTCATGATTTTGCATTGAATGGAGAGAATCTTCAATTTTTAATAGTAAACCCTGGAGCAGCGGTTGACCCTTACCTTAGTGCAGGAACTACTTTTGCCGCAACGGGTACGGAAACCACCTTTACTGCACCAATGCCTACCAATAATACATGTGATGTAATATCCCTACAAGTGTATGTTTACTTAACGGCAACGGCAGCCACTAATTTAAATTTAGATTTGGCAGAATGTGCGCCTTTTGTAGCCACTACTATTAACATTTGGCCCGACCCAGCTAATATGACACCAAGCATCGAATCAACCGATGGTTGCGTGACTATATTTACCAGCAATTGCCCAAGTTATCAAGTTAGTCCAAGCTCGTTTATACATGGTGAGGGCTCAAATGCAACAAGTGTTAACGTGCAAGTGTTGTCGCCAGCAGGTAGTCCATGTGCAGATGCAGCCACACAGGCCATTAATGTTGGGGCATGTACAGCGGGTTGCCCTGAAATCTCAACACTTATAGGTTCAGTTACTGATGTTTGTTCTAATGGGTCTGTTGATTTTTCTGTAGGTATTGATGGACAATTAATTGGTGAAACCCTTTCGGTGGGAATTATTAGCTCGCCTGGTAATGCTATTGACGACCCTTACACCCAAGCATGGGCGGGCATAAGCAGCGCAATTGGAAACAACAATGGCGGTGATCCAGGTGCGGATTTTAGTTTTATTTTTACTAATAACACCTGCGACCCAATACAATACCAAGTGTTTGCTTACTTAAGCAATACGGCTATTGCCAATTTAAACCTGCCTGCTGGCTGCCGACCTTTTGTAACAACTAATGTTACAGTTTGGCCTGACCCTGCTGATATGACACCAGTAGTTGAAGTAACCAATGGATGTTTAACCCATTTTACCGTTCAGGAATGCCCCGATTATTTGACTGATCCACAATTTCATATACAAGCCGATGGAGCTGCGGCAACCACTGTTAATGTTGATGTTTTAGCTCCTCCAGGCAGTCCGTGTGCTAATGCAGGATTTCCCCAACCCGTAGCTGTTGGCTCATGCGACCCTGCTTGCGTAGATTTTTATGATGTGCATGCCGCCGAAGAAGATGTTTGCGGTGGTGGTAATAACCTAAGCTTAATTGTAAGCCACGATTTTGCTTTAGCAGGAGAAAATCTTCAATTTTTGGTTGTAAACCCAGGGGCAGCGGTTGACCCTTACCTAAGTGCAGGGACTACTTTTGCGGCTACTGGTACGGAAACTACTTTTACTGCGCCAATGCCTGCTAATAATACTTGCGATGTTATCTCTTTACAAGTATATATTTACTTAACAGCAACGGCGGCTACCAATTTAAACTTGAACTTAGCAGAATGTTCGCCTTTTGTTGCCACCACTATTAACATTTGGCCCGACCCGGCTAATATGACACCGGTTATTGAAGCGACCAATGGTTGCGTTACTACTTTTACTAGTAACTGCCCAAGTTACCAAGTTAGTCCAAGCTCATTTACACATGCTGAAGGCTCGGATGCTACTAGTGTTGATGTACAAGTATTAGCACCTGCTGGTAGCCCTTGCACTGATGCGGCCACTCAATCTATTGTGGTTGATGCGTGTATAGCAGATTGCCCAGAGTTATCATCGATACAAGTTGACCAACCAAACTTTTGCCATACCGATGCAAGCGTTAACTTTACTGTAAGCGTTGACGAAGCGTTAGAAGGGGAAGATATTGTTATAGGATATATAGAAGCATCGGACGTTGATGGTTTTGATCCGTATGATAATAATTTTGACGATGAAACAACAGAAGAAGCTGAACTACAAACAGAAGCCGTTTTTGTTGATAGCGAAATGAGTGTTCCTTCAAATCTTACTTGCGACCCAGTTGATTACGTTTTATTTGCTATTTTAAGCGACGATGCCATTACAAGTTTAAATTTACCTTCTGGATGCCGACCTTTTGTTAGCACCCAATTTACCGTTTGGCCCGACCCTTCAGATATGACACCAAGTATCACTAGCTCTGATGGGTGTTTGGTGTTTTTACAATCATCTTGCCCTGCTTACAGCGTTACGCCATCAGTAGTTAGCATTCCTTTAGGAAGCAGCGGTTCAGCTACGCAAGCAGTAACTATTAATGCAACGGGCAGCAATCCATGCAGCGATTTTGCTACAACAATCGATTTATCTGGTGAAAGCTGTGTTAATGATATTTGTAATGCTAGCTTGATTGGTACTGGCTCGACCGTTTGTGAGGATGATCCAAATTTAACTTTATCAATAAGTGGTTATACTCATGCAGATAATGCCAATACTAATGCTTTTGGAGTTGCCCTAACTCCAGCGGCAACAGCTGTTGGGGTTGTAGCTGCAGGATTTACGGATAATGGAGATGGTACATTAACTATTGATCCGAGTGTTGCGGCTCCTGGCACTTATACCATGAGTTATTTTGTTGATGATACAGATAACGTTTGTGATAACCTTATTCTATCGGAAACGATTGTGATTTTCCCGTTAATTGACCCGACATTTACGGTTACTAGCCCAGTATGTAATACTAGCAACCAAGTTTTGAGTTTAAGTACTGCGCCAACGGTTCCTACTGGAATGACAATTGGAGAATTAGTGAATTGGTTTGGAACTGGTGTAACTGATAATAACGACGGAACGGGTACATTTAATGTAGCTACGGACGGTGTTTATACGGTTTGCGTTGAAGTTGGAGCACCATCTTGCAGAAGTAATTATTGCGAAACCATTAGCGTTGAAGAAGATGTTGATGGCTCAATAGATGACCGCACTATTTGCGTAACTAGTGCGGGGGGTAGTTTCGATTTGGAGGGCTTGTTTACAGCTGGAACAACCGAAGGAGGCACCTTTACCTTTAATGGTGCTGCCCCAGCCAATACAACAATTGCTGGCAACACATTGAATTACGAATTATTAAGTAGTACGGCTGCAAATACATTTAACATTACCTACTCCATTGTAAATGGTACTTGTAATGATACTGATAATGCTACTTTGACGATTGAGTACGTTGACCCAGAATGGGATGGGCCAAGTTCATTCTGTACTACTGACGATTCAGTTGATTTAACCAACTATTTTACAGCAACCACAACAACAGGTGGTACTTGGACGGCGGCATTAGTTGCTGGAACAGGTACGGGTTCGTTGAGTTTAACGGGCTCAACCGTTGACCCTACTAATAGTGGCGAAGGCTTGTATCAAATAACTTATACTATTGCAGCAACGGCAAATTGCCCTGCTTATACGCATACAGATGTAATTGCTATAATTGATTGCTCATGCCAAACGCCTATTGTACCTCCTGCAGTTGGAACTTGTACTTGTGTTGGTGGATCAAAAACGGTTACCGTTGGAGCAACAAGTGGTGGCGAAACGGGCAACTACGAGTTAACAGCAGTTGGTGGTACCTTGGGAGCAACGGATGGAACGGCTACTACTTTAACCTTAAATGCTGGTGAAGTTAGCTGGGCTATTTTCATAACTGATGGTCAAAATTGCGAAGACATTGTTACGGGTAGTTGTACTGCATTGGTTGACCCTGAAATACTAGGTTCGAGCGGATCTTATTGCCAAAACGACCCTAATGTTACCTTTATTATAAGTGAAGCAGTTACAGGTACATGGAGCGTAGTAGGTGTTGGTTCGATTACTACAGCTGGTGTTTATTCGCCTGATGTTGCGGGCAACGCCACTATAACTTTTACACCTGATGCCGATCAAGAAAACATTGATTGTAGTGTTACAGCTATTACTTTACCAATTGTTATTTTCCCTGATTTCGACCCAAGCTTTACAGTTACATCTCCTAATTGTAATACTAGCAACCAAGTATTGAATTTGACTACAGCACCTGCTGTTCCTCCAGGAATGACGATTGATGAGCTGATTAACTGGCACGGCACTGGTGTTACAGATAATCCAGATGGAAGTGGTACTTTCAACGTTGCTACGGCAGGTACTTACACCGTTTGTGTTGATGTTGGCGTACCTAGTTGTATTGAAACTTATTGCCAAGATATCGTGGTTGAAGAAGATGTTAACGCAAGTTTGACTAATCGTACCATTTGCGTAACAAGTGCAGGTGGTAGCTTTGATTTAGAGGGTTTATTTACTGCAACTACTTCTGATGGCGGCACATTTACCTTTAATGGTGCAGCACCAGCCAATGCAACAATTGTTGGCAATACGTTGAACTACGAGCTATTAAACCCTAATGGTGCAAATAACTTTGATATTGCTTACAGTGTTGTTAATGGCACTTGTAATGATAATGATGATGCCATCTTAACGATTGAATATGTGAACCCTGAATTTGATTTACCTGGCAAGTTCTGTACATCGGACCCACAATTTAACTTAACAGGCTTTTTAGCCCCTTTAACAACAACAGGTGGAACTTTCACCGTTGCACCTATTACAGTAGGTACTTTAGATATTACAGGTACGGTTGTTGACCCATCGGGCAGTACAGTTGGTGCTTACTTTATTACTTACACCATTGCAGCCACTGCAAATTGCCCTGCTTACAGTCATACCGAAATCTTAATTATTGAAGATTGCTCATGTGTTACTGATATTGTTCCTCCAACCATTGGGCAATGTACTTGTGTTGGTGGTAATCGAACTGTTGCCATTGGACAAACAACTGGCGGAGATACGGGTTCTTTAGAATTAACAGCAATTGGTGGTTCAATTGGCAACACGAATGGTGCAGCGACAACTTTAACCTTATATCCTGGGGAAGTAAGTTGGGCCATTTTCATTACAGATGGAGAAAGCTGTCAAGAGATTATTCAAGGCAATTGCCCTGCTATTGTTGACCCTGAAATTTTAGGAGCAAGTGGGCCTTTCTGCCAATTCGACCCTGATGTTCAGTTTTCGATTAGTGAAGCCATTACAGGTTTATGGAGTGTAACAGGTGCGGGTTCAATTACGGCTACTGGCGTTTATTCACCAGATGCTGCGGGCACCGCAACCATTAATTTCACTCCTGATGCTGACCAAGAGATTATTGACTGCGATGTAGCCCCTATTCAATTAGTTGTAGATGTATTGCCTGTATTTAGCCCTGTGTTTACGATTAACCCTTTTGAAATTTGTGCCGACGATGCAGATGTAGTGTTGAATTTAACTACTGCCCCTACCCCACCTGCTGGTACAACCATTGATGAAATAGTAAATTGGTACGGCACCTTTGTAACGGACAATGCAGATGGTTCGGGCACTTTTGCTGTACCTGATAACAATGCTGGTCAATACACGATTTGTGTTGATGTAGGGGTTTCCTCTTGTATCCAAACTTATTGTCAAGATATAGTGGTTTATCCAACAACTTCGGCCGATGCCACTGTACAAGATGTACATATTGAGTGTACTATAAGCCCAAGCGGTAGTATTAGTTTAAGCTCTTTATTTACGGCTACAACCACACCGGGTGGAACATTTAGCCAAGGGGCTAGCTTTGATGCTAATGCTTCTATTAGTGGGCAGACCTTGTTATACAATGGACCTGGTTGTTATGAAATACAATAC
>Ga0160423_10000094_pt1 | contig 60321 bp, 59 predicted proteins | sample CRUFie14St8metaG_FD_108191 | JGI IMG/M metagenome (GOLD analysis project Ga0160423, IMG submission 108191) | Marine microbial communities from the Costa Rica Dome - CRUD Field 142mm St8 metaG | ecosystem: Environmental > Aquatic > Marine > Oceanic > Photic zone | place: Costa Rica: the Eastern...
CGTCTTCGAAATCGCAGCCGTCAACGTCGTCTTCCCATGGTCAATATGACCCATCGTCCCAATATTCACATGCGGCTTCGTACGCTCAAACTTCGCCTTACTCATGACAATGCTTCCTTTATTTACGCTGTTTCTGTTAGTTGGTAGCGGCGATCGGGATCGAACCGATGACCTTCCGATTATGAGCCGGATGCTCTGACCTACTGAGCTACGCCGCCAAGGCTTGCCCCCGGCCGATCCGGGGATCGACCGTATGGTCGAGCCCTCTGTGGGAATCGAACCCACGACACCAGCCTTACCATGGCTGTGCTCTGCCGACTGAGCTAAGAGGGCACTGGGCGCGGCAGAGCCGCGACCAGCCGGAAAGTGTACAGCCACAATGGCTGTTCCCACCTTGAAGTAGATACGCTCCGCGAACGTGAGTTCAGCCCCATCCCAACCATCGATCGTCATCCGTCGAGCAACTGTCGACGACGCTGTCGGTATTGCGGAGATTTACAACGCCGAGGTGCTCAACTCGACGAGCACGATGGACATGGTTCCACGCACGATTGACGAGCAGCGCGATTGGATTCAACGCCGTTCAGGAGCCTTCAGCGCAATCGTTGCGTGCGATGAGACAACCAGTGAAGTGGTCGGATTCGCATCACTCTCGAAATACAAAGAACGCGCTGCCTACTCGACCACCGTGGAAGACTCGGTCTACGTCGCCCGCAAACATCATGGTCGGGGTATCGGCCACCTATTGCTGTCTGCAATCTGTGACACCGCTCGCGAAGGGGGGTTTCACAGCGTCATTGCCCGCATCGAAGCAAGTGGCGAAGGCTCGCTCGCGTTACACCATTCTGTTGGTTTCGAGCTTCTCGGCATCGAGCGTCAAGTGGGCCGGAAATTCAACCGATGGCTTGACGTTGCGGTGATGCAACTCATGCTCTGAACGTTTCGAGCCGGTCGGAAGATCTCCGGCCGGCTCGAAACGGGGTTGGGCTGATCCGGTTTTTGGCCGAAGCAGTCACATCTCTGTTGTTGGTGGGCCGGGGAGGATTTGAACCTCCGAAGGCAATGCCGGCAGATTTACAGTCTGCTCCCTTTGGCCGCTCGGGCACCGACCCATATGTCGACCCGGAATGGTATCTGCGGATATCGCCACCCACCCCTTCGATGGTGATTCCGATACGGTATTTCTCATGCCAAGTTTTGACGTTGTCTCCGAAGTTGATGCCCAAGAGGTGCGAAACGCAATTGACCAGGCTCAGCGAGAGGTCTCTAACCGCTTCGACTTCAAAAACACGAACTCGACGATTGAACAAAACGATATGGTCATCACCTTGCACACCGTGAGTGAAGATCGTCTCGCTGCGTTGAGAGTTGTACTCGAAGAAAAACTCGTGAAGCGCGGGGTGTCACTGAAAGGAGTCGACTATGGCGATGTCCAAGAAGCGACTCAAAACACAGTGCGCCAGGTGGTCACGATCAAGGTGGGCATTTCTTCGGAGAAAGCTAAGGAAATCAACAAGCTCATCAAGTCAGATGGCCCCAAGGGAGTGAACAGCCAGACTCAAGGTGAGTCGGTTCGTGTCACTGGCAAAAAGCGCGACGATCTACAGAATGTGATTGCGATGTTGAAGGGTGCTGAAATCGGCATCCCATTGCAATTCAACAACTTCCGCGACTGAACGCCCCTTGACATCAGTCCTCAGACGGAGCCTCAGATGCCCGTCGCTGCAGTTCGTCGACGACACTCGCATCAGCCAACGTGGTTGTGTCGCCAAGGTTGCGACCTTCGGCTACGTCTCGCAGCAACCGGCGCATGATCTTTCCCGATCGCGTCTTCGGAAGATCAGGCGTGAAGAAAATTGCTTTCGGCTTCGCGATCGCACCGATCTCTGCAGCGACGTGATTACGCAACGTTGCGACATCAACATCGTGACCGCCGCGCAAGGTGACGTAAGCGAAAATCGCTTGCCCAGTCGTCGGATCGTTCGCCCCAACAACCGCTGCCTCCGCAACCGACGGGTGCGATACCAGGGCTGACTCGACTTCGGTTGTTGAGATGCGGTGACCTGAAACGTTCATGACATCGTCGACGCGACCGAGCAACCACAGGTAGCCATCGTCGTCAAGGCGGGCCCCGTCACCAGCGAAGTACGACCCATCAAACCGACTCCAATAGGTGTCCACAAAACGCTGAGGGTCACCCCAAATGCCCCTCAGCATTCCTGGCCATGGACGAGTCAGAGTGAGGTATCCCCCTCCCCCATCAACTTCCTTACCACCGTCATCAACCACTGCGATATTCACGCCTGGAAGCGCGAAGGTTGCCGAGCCCGGCTTCGTTGTGGTGAAACCCGGCAACGGCGAAATCATGATGCCACCGGTTTCGGTTTGCCACCACGTATCAACGATCGGGCAACGTCCACCACCGATGTGTTCGTGATACCACATCCACGCTTCAGGGTTGATCGGTTCACCAACCGTGCCGAGCAAACGAAGCGAGGACAAGTCATGTTTCGCAGGTTCATCAGCACCCCACTTCATGAACGTTCTGATCGCAGTAGGTGCGGTGTAGAAGATGGTGACCCTGTACTTTTCGACGATCTCCCAAAACCTGTCATTGCCTGGGTGGTTTGGTACACCTTCGTACATGACCTGGGTGGCGCCGTTCGCAAGCGGGCCATACACGATGTACGAGTGACCAGTAATCCAGCCGACATCAGCCGTGCACCAGTACACATCTCGGTCACGATGAAGGTCGAAGACGTTGCGATGGGTGTACGCCACCTGAGTGAGGTAGCCACCGGTCGTGTGCATAATGCCCTTGGGCTTACCCGTCGTACCTGATGTGTACAGCAAGAACAGTAAATCTTCAGAATCCATTGCTTCAGGTGAACACGATGCATCGGCTGCCGCCATAAGGTCGTGGTACCAATGGTCACGCCCTTCAACCATGTCGACCTCATTGCCACCCCGCTCAACGACAACAACGTGCTCGATTGATGGTGTATGCGCGACCGCTTCATCGGCAGCAGGCTTCAGCGGGAAAACTTCACCGCGCCGATATCCACCATCGGCCGTGATCAACACCTTTGCTTCAGCGTCGTTGATGCGATCAATGAGTGATTGAGAGGAGAAGCCCCCGAAGACCACCGAGTGTGGTGCACCAATTCGAGCACATGCCAACATCGCAACTGCGGCTTCGGGAATCATCGGTAGATAAATGTTGACACGATCACCCTTGGCGACCCCGAGGTTTTTCAGCGCATTGGAAAACTGCTCAACCTCAGCGAGCAGCCCTGCATAGGTGATGGTGCGGGTATCGCCAGGCTCACCTTCCCAATGGATGGCGACCTTATCGCCGAAGCCAGCCTTCACATGCCGATCGAGACAGTTCTCAGCAACGTTGAGTTTGCCGTCAACAAACCATTTTGCGAAGGGAAGGTCCCATTCGAGCACCTTCGACCATGGTTGCTGCCAACTGATGAGCTCCGAAGCCTGGCGAGCCCAAAATGCCTCGAGGTCCGCAGCGGCTTCCTCATGCAGGCCTCCATCACTAACATGGGCGCTGGATGAAAAGTCTGCAGATGGCGGGAAGCGCCGATTCTCATGCGAAAGTGCGTCGATGGTCTCGTGGTTCTCTGTCATCGTTCCCCCTGTGACGTGCGAAGTACTTCAGACTCTACGACAACAAGGGTCGTCGATTCACTGCCGCCACTCGATCGCAAGGAATCCACCGAGCCCCTCAGGGTCGGTAAGGGCTTCGGCTTCAGAAATCCGAGAACGCATTTTGAGCGCCCTCACATCTGGGCGTGCAGCATTCTTCTCCCACTCACGACGCCCTTCTTCAACCAGTTCTGACAGACCGTGCAACTCGAGCCACTGTGATTGCGAGCGAACCGTCGAAGGCTCGGGTAATTGATCGATCGGCACTTCGGTGGTGATGTCCTGCTCCCCAGGCGACATGAGGTAGTGGCCACCACGTTCATGTGACCGGTAAGTGCGCAGCCACTCCCGCCACGGCCGCTCCACCAACCCTGGCGTTGTCGGAGTGAAGTAGTCAAAGGCAACCAGGGTGCCTTTGAGTCGCTCGCCAATCCCGTTCACCCATGATGCAGCCTCATCGATGAGGGGCGCTCGGGCACCATGAACCGCCTGAGCAGGAAGCACCGGCGGGCACGGATCGAATGGTGCGCTCAACAGCTCTTGCGCTCCCGAGCTTGTCTCGGCCACGAAGGCTTCCCGCCACGTTCCATCGAATACCGCCAGTCGAAATGGAAGATTGTCAAGTAACTCATTGGCGAGGACGACACCATGAAGATCTCCTTCGGGTAACGAGTTCAATGATGTGACACCCGACGGATGTGCTTCCCGTTGGTGATCTGCAATTTCGATCGCGTGATATTTGAGGGCATTAGAGCACTTGGGCTCAGCGGTTACGACCGAACGGGCCAAGGTTCCCGGTCCGGCGCCCACTTCGTAGACGTTGAATACGGACGGAGACCCTGCAGCATTCCATTCGGCGTCAAGAAAGCGTGCCACTACCGCACCAAATAACGGCCCAATCTCTGGTGAGGTGATGAAATCCCCTCGGCGTCCAGCAGAACCTCCCGAGGTGTAAAAACCATTGCTGCCGTATAGGGCGTCAGCCATGAACCGATCGAAACCGACCGGTGAGAGCTCAGAGCCCGAGGGCACCGGTCAAGTCAGGAAGGTCGGCGAACCGCAGCACGAGCCCTGGCAAGATCCCGAGGACGACGGTTCCACCTGCGGTAATGCCAAGCGCCAACCAGATCGATGACGGCGGTGACACCGGAGTGGTATCACCATCTGGCACCGGGGACATCCAGATTTGGCGGAGCACACGCATGTAATAACCGGCGGCAATGACCGTGTTTACCGCTGCGATGATCGCCAGCACATAGGCCGAACTTGAACCCGCATCGATAAGCGCTTTAAACGCCTGAAGTTTCGCGATCCAGATGCCGAGCGGTGGAATTCCTGCGAGCGATGCCAAGAAGATGGTCATGAGTACACCAAGGCCGGGCGCATAGGTGATGAGCCCACCAAACGATGAAATCTCACCCGAGCGAGTCTTGCGAGCAACCGCAATGATCACTGCGAATGCGCCGAGGTTCGAGAAGGCATAGATGAGCAAGTAAATCACGACCGCTCTCAGCGACGACTCGGCAGCTCCGGTACCCATGACTGCAAGCGGCATGAGAATGAACCCACCCTGGCTCACCGATGAATAGGCGAGCATACGAACGATGTTGGTTTGCCGCAGCGCCACCATGTTACCGACGGTCATCGTGAGTGCAGCCATTGCCCAAATAAATGGGCCGTGCACCTCATCGGCACCGTACAGACCGAGGTAGAGCACAGTCAGCAAAGCCACAAAGCCCGCTGATTTCGATGCGACGGACAAGAACGCGGTAACGGGTGTTGGGGCACCTTCGTAGGTGTCTGGTGCCCAAGTGTGGAACGGAACCGCAGAGATCTTGAATGCAAAGCCAGCAACGACAAAGACAACTGCCAACACCTGCATTCCGGTGAGGTCACCCGAGAGCGCTGCGCCGATTTCAGTGAGTTTGGTCGAGCCTGTCGTGCCATACAAGAAACTCATTCCGTACAGCAGCACACCTGAAGCAAATACACCGAGCAAGTAATACTTCACACCAGCTTCGTTGCTCTTCACATCACGCTTGCGCCAGGCAGCCATCATGTATGCAGGGATCGAGAGCAGTTCGAGTGCAACAAACACGCTGAGAAGATCACGGCTTGAGGCCATCATCACCATGCCGAGCACGCTCACCAGCATGAGCACGTAGAACTCGCCCTGGTAGTAGCCACCCTCTTCGAGCTCGTTTTGACTGAGCAACACAACGACATAACCGACGAGCAAGAACAATGCCTTCAGAACAAGGGCGTACTCATCGACCACATATCGACCATCGAAAATTGCGTCTCGGACATCCCCACCGAGAACGGCAAGCGTCACTACCGGAATCACTGCGCCGAGCATGACAAAACCGGTTAAGGACGCCATCGCCCACTTTTTCGCCTCGTCAAGCCAAAGGTCAATCAGCAGCACCAGATTGATACCAGCAATCAACACCAACTCAGGTGCGATTGCATGCCAATCGATCGTTGGCGCCGTCCAGGCTTGAGCGATCAGAGAAGTGATCACGGGATGCCCGCTCCTACACGCTCAACTAGCAATGATACGGCTGGGTCCATAACACCGAACATCAGTTGTGGGTATACGCCGAAGACAACGATTGCAATGAGGAACGGAGTCCACGCAATCCACTCAATCTTTGTGACGTCGTGGAGATCAACATCGTGCTGCTCATCGTTCACGCCAGCACCAACCGGGTGGTGAGCGCTCTGTTCGAACTCTGGGTTCGGGCGACCAAACGCCGTGCGCTGGTACAACCACAAGAGGTAGGCCGCAGCGAATACCGTGCCAATCGCAGCGACCACCATGAGAGTGCGGAACAATGCCTCACTGAGCCCGAAGTTGGGGTTATACGCCGACAAAATTGCGGGGAATTCACCCCAGAACCCCGCAAGTCCGGGAAGACCGAGCGATGCCATTGCTGCGAAACCAAGAATCCAACCCAAGCGCGGCATCTGAATGAGCAAGCCGGACAGCCTTGAAATCTCAAGGGTGTGATAGCGGTGCTTCACAGAACCGGCGACGAAGAAGAGCATGCCTGTGATGAGACCGTGAGCGACCATTCCAAACAGAGCCGCATTAATACCGAAGTCGGTGAGGGTCGAGATCCCGAGCATGACGAATCCCATGTGAGCGACCGATGAGAACGCGATCAGGCGCTTCATGTCGGTTTGAGCGAGGCATCCGAGTGCGCCGTAAATGATGCCGATCACGGCGAGGATGCCAATCACCGGAGCCCATGCCTTTGCGCCCTGCGGAAGCATCGGAATGGCGATACGGACAAAACCGTAGGTACCGAGCTTCAAAAGAATTGCGGCCAAGATGACTGAACCCTGTGTCGGTGCCTGGGTGTGTGCATCAGGCAGCCACGTGTGGAACGGGAACATCGGCACCTTCACCGCAAAGCCGACAAACATTCCCGCAAAGATCCAGATCTGCACATCGCGATCGATAAGCGCTCCAGCCTCCATGAGGTGCGCAAATGAGAACGATGCGGCACCGGTCTGGAAGAAGAGCGCGAGAAAGGCCACGAGCATGAGCGCCGAACCAAACATGGTGTAGAGGAAGAACTTCAACGACGCGTACTGGCGATCGTCGCCACCCCAAACACCGATCATGAAGTACATCGGTAGGAGAACCACTTCGAAGAACACGAAGAACAAAATGAGGTCCTGGGCGATGAACGACCCCGCCATACCAACCTGCAGCACCAGCATCAGCATGATGAACGACTTTGGGTTGCCAGCGTCTGGCATGTTGTCCCAGGTGTAGATCATGACGAGCAGCGTCACGACCATCGACAAGAAGTACAGCGGAAGGCTGATGCCATCGAGCCCGATGGTGTAATTCGACTTAATGACAGTGATCCACTCACTGTCAACGAAGAACTGCAGCTTCTCACTCTGACCAAAATCAAAGCGAAGCAGCGTGTACACACCAACGACTGCGGTCACCGCAGAAGTAAGAATGCCAATCTGCTTATGTGTCTTCTCCTCTGATGCCGGTACGAACATCATGAGAAGAACGCCAACGAGCGGCAAGAAGGTGCCGACCGTTAGGAGCCAGGTGTCGTTGGTAATGGTTTGCATAATTGTTGTGCCCTCTGGGTGTGCTGACTCAGATGTTCACGAGAATGAGAACGATTGCTCCCACAGTCGCTGCTCCGAAGAGCAACGCTCCGTACTGATTGACCTTTCCTGATTGGACTGGCTGCAAGGCGTGGCCGCCTTCGCTCGCTGCCAATCCAGATGCGTTCACCGCTCCATCAACCAAACGCTGGTCGACGTTGCGATAGACCCATTCGCCGGTTCTCCGGCCCCCGCGTCCAACGTTGTTAACGATGCCGTCGAGAATGTTCTGGTTCACCCAGTAGGCCGCTCGCGCTATCGGATGAGCGAACGCAAACACGATGACCTTTTCGTAGAGGTGATCCAAGTAGTACTTGTTGACCAACAATGTGTGAACCCAACGTGCTGGGGCGAACTTTGATGTGAGTCCGGCAAACGGGTTTCTTCGACCGCCGTAAATTCCAACGCATACCCACGCGCTGAAGAGAATGCCCGCAAAGACAAGGATTATCGACGGCATCGCCTTTGACCATGAGAACACAGCATGACTCAATTTCGGTGCATAACAGACAGAGCCTTCAGATGGATCAGCGAATCCACAGCCTTTTGCTTTGCCGCCATACTCCTCGTCACCTGCCTGCACCGCTGCAAGGACAACGCTTGCACTCTCATCTTCTCCGGACGAGTGCCCGTACTCGTCCTCAAGGGCAACTTCGACACCAACGGGCTCTACCCAGTCGGTAAAATAGTGGGTGCCAAACGCAGGCGCATTGAGATATCCGGAGCTGATCGCAAGAATGGCAAGAACGACGAGCGGAGCCGTGATCCGCCACGGGGATTCTTGCGGCCCATGGTGGGCGCCATGATCATCGTGGGCGCCATGATCATCGTGGGCCTCGCCATGGTGATCGTCATGATCGGCGTGCGTAGTTCCGTGAGCGTCGACATGGCCTTCATCGTGGTGCTCACCTGCGGCAGCACCACGCGGCTTTCCAAAGAATGTGAGGTAGGTCGCACGAGTCATATACGCAGGGGTCATGAAGGCGCCAACCAACGCAACGTAGTAGAAGAACTGGTAGCCGTTGTGGCTGGCGTTATCGATGATCTCATCTTTCGAGAAGAACCCTGAGAAGAACGGAATGCCGCAGAGCGCAGCGGTCGACACCATCCATGTGGCCGCCGTGATCGGCATTTTCTTTGCCAGACCGCCCATGTCTTTCTTCATGTCGAATGAGTGATGTGAACCGGAGTGGCTGATCGAACCGGCACCCAAGAACAGCGCACACTTGAAGAACGCGTGCGTAAAAATGTGGAACACGGCGGGAAGCCATGCGCCGACACCAAGACCGAGCATCATGTAGCCGAGCTGAGACACCGTTGAATACGCCAAGACTTTTTTGATGTCGTCTTGAACGAATGCAAGCGCTGCAGCAACGATGATCGTGATGCCACCGATGATGGTGATGAAGTTCACCGTGGTATCGAGGATGTCGAACCCGACGAAGAACACCGGGTAGAGACGAGCGACCAAGAAGACACCGGCAACGACCATGGTTGAAGAGTGCAACAGTGACGACACCGGGGTAGGGCCGGCCATGGCGTCAGGTAGCCACGTGTGAAGGGGGAATTGGCCCGACTTACCGATCGAAGCGATAAAGAGCGCAACGCCACCCCAGAACAGGACGCTTTGTGAGGCCTCGCCCGACAGAGCCCAAGCTGAGATACCTCGGATGGAGAAGCCGTTAGATCCGTGTTCGACCGCCCAGTCGTTCGCACCAAAGAAGATGATCGCAGTGCCGACGAGAAGACCGACATCGCCAACACGAACGGTGAAGAATGCCTTCAGGGCGGCACGAGAGTTCGCTTCTTCTTCCCACCAGTGACCGATGAGCATGAACGAGCACAGGCCCATGATTTCCCACCCGAGAATAAGCTGCAACATGTTCTCCGCAAGAACCATGACGAGCATGCCCGCCGAGAACAACGTCAACGACGCAAAGAAGTGGGTGTAACGGCGGTCACCTGAGACGTACTCGGTCGAGTAGATCTGCACCAAGAATGAAATGAACGTGACGAGCAGCAACAACATAATCGCCAATCCGTCGATGTGCTGTCCGAGGCCAAATTCGAGACCGCCTGATTGCCACCAGGTCCACGATTTCACCACCGGCTCGACAAACGACGCCCCGTAGCCTCCGTCGCCAGCGGTAGGGAAGATCGCTCGGAACGCACCGAAGAAGCCACCTGAGGCGTAGTCACTAGCGCCCGATGCCGAGTTCACTCGGTCGATCCATTGGAACGTCGCACCGATTGAAATCACAAGCGAGATACCGATCGAGACGATTCCGATTTCGCTGCCATTTTGCGGCATTTTCTTGCCGAACAAAATGATGAAGACGAAACCGATCGCTGGAATGAGCGGGATCAGCCACGCATTTTCCAAGAACCAGCCAGATGAGAGGGTTGCTCCTAGCATGAGATCGTTAACCCCTCATCACCGAGAGTTCATCAAGAGCGATCGAACGACGGTTGCGATAAATCATCAGCACCATCGCAAGGCCGACACCAACTTCTGCTGCCGCTACAGCAATCACATACAGAGCAAATACGTGCCCCTCAGGTGAGTTGTTCATCATTGCGAACGCAATGAGGTTGATGTTCACAGAGTTGAGGATGAGTTCAATCGACATCAGCACCATGACCGCATTACGACGGGCGATTACGCCGAACACCCCGATAGAAAACAGCACTGCCGCCAAGATGAGGAAATTCACTGCGTACATATCAGTCCTTCCTCGCCAAGACGATTGCGCCGACGGCTGCTGCAAGCAACACGAATGACAGCGCCAAGAACGGCACGAGTCCCTCCCGCAGGAACACGTCAGAAATGGCGGTCGTCGACATCGGTTCATCAGGAGAGGAGAGCACTTCACCGCGGTACTGGTCGACGATGACCCACACCAAGGTGCCGGCAAGCAATAACGACACTGGAATTCCGATCGACCAGTTCTTGTTGTTGAGATCTGATTCCTCGCCGATCGTCGCTCGGGTCAACATGATGCCGAACAAGAACAGCACCATAACGGCGCCGATGTAGACCATGACCTGAGAAATCGCCACGAATTCGGCAGCCGCCAACACGTATTGAGCAGCAACTCCACCGAGAACGACGACAAGCCACAGTGCAGCGTGCACGACATTACGGCCACTTACGACACGCAATGCACCGAACACCATGATGGCGGCGACGATGTAGAAGCCAACGTTTTGCGCAATGTTGACATCAGCGGCGAGTATCGCTCTCATTTCTTCTTCTCCGCGCCGGCTTCAAGTTCAGGTGCTTCTGGAACGGTTTCCATCCACTCACCAAGCTTGTCCTTATCGTGCAACAAGTCAGCGATACGAGGTTCTGAATACTCGTATTCGGGGCTCCAGAAGAGTGCGTCGAACGGACACACCTCCACGCAAATGCCGCAATACATGCATAGCGCATAGTCGATATCGAAACGGTCGAGATGGTTGACCTGGCGTGGCTTGCCACCGGCGCGTCGTGGCGGAGCGAGTTGCTTGTGTCCTTCGATGTAAATGCACCAGTCGGGGCATGAGCGCGCACACAGCATGCAAGCCGTGCAGTTGTCTTCACGCAACGCAATCACGCCGCGAGCCCGAGCAGGAGGCGCTTCTTTCGCATGCGGATACTGCACCGTGTCTGCACCATTTTTTGCAGTGCGGAACAGCGTCCCCATGGTGACGCCAAGACCTTTCACGAGACCAGGAACCTTTGGCATCAGATCGCAACCTTCAAGATGGCGGTCACTGCAATATTTGCGAGCGACAACGGAATGAGCACCTTCCATGCAAACCGCTGGAGTTGGTCTTCACGGAACCGTGGATACGAGAAACGCACCCACATGATTATGCCGGTGAGCACCAGCATCTTCGTCAGCATGATGACTGGACCGACAATGTTCATCCAGCCGTCGACAGCTTCGAGCGACTCCCAGCCAAACCACGAGAACGGGATGCCCCAGCCACCGAGGAAGAGAACCGACGCAATGAACGCAAACACGCCGGCGGTAGCGAACTCGCCAATGAAGAAGATGAGGAATCGGAAGCCGGAGTATTCGGTCATGTAGCCCGACACCAACTCTGACTCTGCGATCGGCATGTCAAATGGCACCTGAGTGAGTTCTGCCTGAACCGCAATCATGAAAATGAGGAACCCAACGAACTGAGTAAGCACGAACGGGAAGCCAACTCCGTCCCAGCCGAAAATTGAACCGGAGTTCTGCGCCACAACGATCTGCTGCAAGTTCATTGATCCGGCCTGGATCACTACGCCAACAACGGCCAACACCATCGGAAGTTCATAAGCGATGAGCTGGCCTGCGGCTCGGAGACCGCCGAGCAATGAATACTTGTTTGCGCTCGACCAACCGGCAACAAGAATGCCAATCACCGAAACCGAACCGATGGCCAGCGCATAAAACACGCCGGCTGAGAAGTCGGTGAAGAGAGCATCGGGCCCGAATGGAACGACGACGACGAGCAAAAACGTTGACACCAGCACGATAACGGGAGCCAACTTGTAGATCTTCGCGTCAGCGTTCTCGGGAATGATGTCCTCTTTCTGCAGCCATTTACCCACCTCGGCAAGCAACTGCATCGAGCCGTAGGGCCCAGCTTCCATGGGTCCAAGACGGCTCTGCATGAACGACATCATCTTGAACAAAAAGAGGTAGACAATGGTGCCAGCGGGTAGCAAGACAGCACCGACGCCGCCGAGCACCCGGAGCAACGACTGGCCCCAGTAGGGAATTTCAAGAGCGATGCTCATCATCAGCGATCGATATCTCCAAGGATGAAGTAAAGGCTCGCCAAGATCGTGATGATGTCGGGCACGTACACGCCTTTCAACACCCACGGGGTGATCGAGATGTTGTTAAACGACGCCGAGCGAATCTTCACCCGGAATGGTCCGAGGTCACCCTTTGAGACGACGTAATACCCCATCTCACCGAGAGGATTCTCAGTTGACACCCATGCTTCGCCTTCAGGAACCTTGATAATGCGAGGCACCTTCGTCATGACCGGGCCTGGGGGCAGGGTTTCGATAAGTTGATCGACGATCTTTGTTGCCTCGCGGACCTCTTGGAGGCGAATCCAGCATCGTGCCCATGAGTCACCGTCTGGGTGCGTCCACACCCGGAAATCGACCTTGTCGTATGCCAATGGAAGTGATTGGTCTCGGCGGAGGTCCCAGTCAACACCTGAGGCTCTCAAGTTCGCTCCTGACAACCCGTACTGTCGGGCAACATCAGCAGGGATTACGCCAATTCCTCGTGTACGACTTTGAAAAATTTCGTTTCCAAACAGCAGATCTTCGATCTCGTCGCAGAAATTGCGAAGTTTTTTCATAACCTGACGGGTCTCGTCGAGCCAACCCTTGGGCAGGTCGTCTTTCAGCCCTCCAATGCGGTCAAAGTTCGGATGGAAACGGCCGCCAGTTGCGCCTTCGATGAGGTTCAGCACGTACTCGCGGTCACGGAATGCCATAAATACCGGGGTCACCGCTCCCATCTGCACGCCGAGGTCGCCGAGGAACAGACTCACATTTGCGATGCGCGACAATTCAAAGAGAATGGTCCGGATGTGCTGCGCACGCGGCGGGGCCTCAATATCCATCAGCTGTTCAGCAGCAAGAATGAAAGGCACCTCGTTTGCGAACGATCCGAGCCAGTCAATTCGGTTGATCAGCGCAGTAACTTGCGGGAATGTGCGGACTTCGGTGAGCTTCTCGTAGCCCCGATGCATGTACCCCGCCGATGGCTCGGCCCAGACCACCTGCTCACCATCAAGACGAGCGATGATTCGAAGCGTTCCGTGGGTGGCGGGGTGCTGTGGGCCGATGTTGAGGGTCATTCCTTCGGTTTCAAGCTCAACATTCAATCGGGCATCAGCAGCTTGAGCAGCTATATACGACATCTGCTGGCGTTCGGACAACATCGTCATGAGTCATCTCCTTCGTCATCATCGCTCGCGGGCATCGGTTCAACATCGACGATCCCGGGCCATGGCTTCACCAAGCGTGCGAGCAGGGGGAAATCTTTTCGCAATGGGTAGCCCTCGAAGTCGCCCGGGAGGTACATATTTCGCAGATCAGGGTGGCCGTCAAACGAAATGCCGAACATCTCATGGGTTTCACGCTCATGCCAATTTGCACCGGCGTACACGGGAATCCAACTCTCGATTGACATCGTGCCGTCGTCATGTTGAGGAAGGTCTGCTTTCAAGGTGACGCTCACGTGCCGCCGGGTGTCGGTGACTCGGGCCAGCATTTGAAATCGGGTGTCTCCCCCGGTGTAACCCTGACGAATCTCGCTTGCGGCCGGATCTTCTTCGACTTCTTCGGTCGGGTCGTTCTCACCGTCACCAAATGGCGATGGCATCCAGTCCATCGCTGAAAGAAAGCAGAAATAGTCAAAACCCTGTGCACGCAGTGCCTCTCCTGCTGAACGCCACGACTCAGGAGTCACACGCACCCAGAGATCAACCTGCGGCACCTGATGAACGTCAACCACCGCATCACCGAGATCTGCACGAAGCCGGGCAACGATCTCATTGCGCAGTTCATCAACAACTGGTGCTGATTCGTCGGTGTCGGTGTCACTCAATTGGGCCACCTCCGACAACGATGGGCTCGCTCTCTCGCACAATCGGCTTGAAGCCCTCTCCTCGCCAACGGGCAGCCATATCTTCGTGCTTAATGCGCTGCTGCAGCAGCACAACGCCTTCCAAAAGAGCCTCTGGTCGAGGAGGACAGCCAGGCACGTACACATCGACCGGAACGATCTGGTCGACGCCCTTTGTCACCGAGTATGAATCCCAGTAGGGGCCACCGCAGTTCGCGCACGAACCCATCGAGATGACGTACTTTGGCTCTGGCATCTGCTCATACAAGCGCTTCACCGCTGGTGCCATCTTGTCGGTGACAGTTCCTGATACGACGACAAGGTCGGCCTGACGAGGGCTTGCCGGCAATGGGATAACACCGAGACGCATGACGTCGTAGCGGGGCGATCCGAAAGCCGCACCCATCTCGATGGCACAACACGCAAGACCCCACTGATATACCCACATCGAGTACGAACGGCCAATGTTGAACAATTTAGTGAGTGGAGCCGGTAAACGGCCGCGGTCGACTAGACCCATCGAAGAAGTCCTCGCTTCCAGGCATATACGAGTCCGTCAAGCAACAACACGATGAACGCAAGCATGGTGACCAACCCGAAAGTCCCATAACGCTCGATAGCGGCGGCCCATGGGAAGATGAACACAGCCTCAACGTCAAAGATGACGAAGAGCAATGCGAACACGTAGTACCTGACTTGGCTTTGTGACCATCCGAGACCTACCGGATCAACACCTGACTCGTAGGGAAGGAGTTTCTCAGGGGTCGGTCGAGACGGCCGAACAAGCGCAGCAATACCAAGCAGAAGACCTGCCAACAGCATTGCCGCCAATCCGAACCAAACAACGTTGAGGTAATCGCGCAGAAATAGCGACATCGTCGAAAACGATATCAGTCGGGTAAGGCCATCTCCCAAACCCTATGGTGTGCTCCTGTGCAACGATCTCCGGGCCATCGAGTTCTTCCCCTCGTTTTTGCCGTCACCCTGACGGGCATTATGGCAAACAGCCTCGTTTCACCGTTACTTCCCGACATTCTTGACACGTTCAATCAGTCGGCTGGTTCAGCTGGTCCTCTCGTTGCGGCCGCATCACTGCCGGGCATTTTTCTTGCTCCGATCATCGGTTTTGCCGCCGACCGGTGGGGCCGAAGGCCGGTTCTCACCCTCTGTCTCATCGTGTTTGGTCTCGCAGGAGTGCTCACTGCTGTCTCTCCCAACTTTGCCGTGCTCGTAGCAACCCGATTTCTTCTCGGTGTCGGCTCAGCTGGCCTCATCAACCTTGGTGTCGTCCTCATCGGAGACCACTTTGAGGGAGAGGAGCGCACCACGTGGATCGGGCGAAATGCGGCGATCCTCACCATCGGCCTTGCGATCATTCCACTCGCATCGGGTGTGATCGCAGAATTCTTCAGTTGGCGTATCGCAACGCTCGGCTATGGATTTGGATTTGTGAGCGCAGGCTATGCATGGAATGTTCTGCGCGATGAATCCATCCAAACTCCTCAACCACTGAAATCACAGCTTGCTGGGGTGGGCACCGCAATGAGAAAGCCGGTGATTGCGACCACGATCACCGTCGGCACCCTCTCATTCGCAATCATCTTCGGCGTCTTCCTCACGGCAATGCCGAACCATCTTGAAACCCGGTTCTCGATGTCATCGGGGTGGCGGGGCTTCATGATCAGTGTTCCCGCACTGTCGTCTGCACTGGTTGGGTTCAATCTCGGCCGTATCCGGCGAGTCATGAGCGTGAGATGGGCGCTTGCGATCAGTGCGTGTTTTTGGGCGATGGGCATGATATTTATCAGTTGGGCTCACGTTCTCGCCGTGCTCATCATCGGGACGTTGTGTTATGGACTCGGAGAGGGAGCTCTCATCCCCAACCTGCAGGAGGTCGCAATGAGCGAAGCTCCCCAAGAGCACCGGGGGGCGGTCGTTGCAACATGGGTCGGGTTCGCCCGTCTCGGTCAAACCATCGGGCCGCTTCTTGCGGGCGTGTTGCTGAGTGCATCTGGCGCTCCAGCGGTATTCATTGCCGGAGCAATTGCCTCTGCATGCGCTGCCGTCATCTTCATCGTTGGTCCCATCGGTCGATTGACGTCGACTGCGACCTAACGCTCCGGTCACCCCAAAAGTAAAGATCGCTCTACCCTGTGGACATGTCTCCGCTCGCTGCGCCACCTGAGTTCCGACACACGTACGCACGCACGCTTCCGTCGCTTGCGATGAGTTGGAAGGCTGATGTGTCAACAAACCCGCGGCTTGTCGTTGCGAACTCTGAGCTCGCCTTCAAGCTCGGAATTAAGCCTGAATGGCTCCGCAGCAGCGAGGCACTTGCGCTGTTCTCCGGCCGAGAGCAGGTAGCCGATGCAGAGCGATATGCCCTTGCCTATGCCGGCCATCAGTTTGGTTCGTACTCACCACGACTCGGTGACGGGCGAGCACTCCTCGTCGGCGAGTTCATCGATCAACACGGCTCGCGTTGGGATCTTCACCTTAAAGGTTCGGGCCGCACCCCCTTCGCCCGCGGGGGTGATGGCAAAGCGACCTTGGGGCCAATGCTCCGCGAGTACCTGATCGGCGAAGCGATGGCCGCACTCGGGATTCCCACCACTCGAGCCCTCGCTGTCATCACCACCGGTGATCTTGCCTTGCGAGAACAACCGCTGCCGGGAGCAATTCTTGTTCGGGTGGCGGCATCACACCTAAGGGTCGGCACGTTTCAGTACGCCGCAGCACTCGGTGACCTCAATGACCTTCGGGCTCTTGCCGACTATGCGATCGATCGCCATTACCCCGACATCGCAATCTCTGATGGGCGCTATCTCAGTCTGCTGCAAGCAGTAATCGATCGCCAGGCCCGGCTCGTTGCCGAATGGATGCTGGTCGGTTTCATTCATGGAGTGATGAACACCGACAACGTCACGATTTCTGGAGAAACCATCGACTACGGGCCGTGCGCGTTCATGGACAGTTTCGACCCGCTCACCGTCTTTTCGAGCATTGACGAGGGGGGCAGGTACGCCTTTGGCCGGCAGCCTGCTGTCGCCCAATGGAACCTCACCCGATTCGCCGAGACGTTGCTGCCGTTGATCGCCGATAATCCAGAAGACGCAATCGCGCCAGTCACAGAACTTCTCGAAACATTCCCTGAAACGGTTTCGCGCTATTGGCACGACGGCATGGCCTGCCGGCTCGGGCTCTCCACTCACGTTGATGGTGATGATGTTCTCGCCAACGACCTTATGCAGCTTCACCAAGAGCAACGACTCGATCTCATCTCAACGATGCGCTCGCTCTCAGATCACCTGCGAGGAGACGACATTGATCTTGGTGGATGGACAGCCCGTTGGGAATCTCGCCTGCAACTCGAGAACGCAACAACCGATGAACTCGTTCAACGTCTTGACGCCGTCAACCCGATTTACGTGCCTCGAAATCACCTTGTCGAAGAGGCTCTGGCTCAGGCCGTGGCGGGTGATCTTGACCCGTTCATGCGCCTGCTCGAACGCGTCACTCACCCGTACCAACGAGTTGAGGGCGCCGATCGTTTCGCCGAGCCGGGCGATCCAGCACCTGGGTACCGAACCTATTGCGGCACGTAAAACGACGTGTCAAACGGCAAAGCCGATTGACTTTGTTTCGAGGTACTCCTCTATTCCGTCGTGGGAGCCTTCGCGTCCCAACCCAGAATCTTTCATGCCGCCAAATGGCACCGATGCCGACGTTGGGTTCACATCGTTCACGCCGATGATTCCAAATCTTAGTCCTTCGGCGGTGCGGATTGCCGTTGAAATGTTGTTGGTGTAGATGTACGCGGCGAGCCCATATTCAGTGTCGTTTGCAAGCGCCACAACTTCTTCAACGCTTCCGTAGGTGATGATCGGAGCGACCGGGCCAAAGGTTTCTTCCCGGTAGATCGTCATTGTGTCGGTGACGCCGCTGAGCAGTGTTGGCGCAAAAAAGTGGCCGTCTGAGAATTCTCCTTCGGTTAGACGATGGCCGCCCACCAGGGCTGCTGCACCCTTGCCCACTGCGTCATCGACTTGAGCCTCCACTTTGGCTACTGCGGCCTCGTTCACCAACGGGCCAACGCCGACACCGTCGGTGAAACCGTTCCCCGCACTCACTTTTGCAACTCGTTCCACCATCGTTTCGGTGAACGCATCAGCATGTTGCTCAGAAACGTACAGACGATTCGGGCTAATGCACGCCTGACCTGAGTTGAGGAACTTCAATGCAGCGGCACCCTTTGCTGCTCGAACCGGATCAGCATCGGGGAACACGATGAATGGCGCATGACCGCCGAGCTCGACCGACACTCGTTTGAGGTTGGCGGCCGCCTGGCCTGCAAGCATTCTGCCGACTGGCGTTGAACCGGTAAATGTGATCTTGCGGACACGCGGATCAGAAGTGAACACCTCGCCAATTGGCTTTGGATCTTTTCCGGTCACCATGTTGATCACACCGGCGGGTATTCCGGCCTCAACGAACACATCGAACACCGCCTTTGCGCAAAGCGGCGTATCTTCAGCTGGCTTCAACACCAGCGTGCAGCCGGCGGCGAGCGCCGGGCCCATCTTTCTCGTCAACATTGAAATCGGATAGTTCCATGGGGTAACCATCGCCACCACACCTACCGGTTGACGCAAGATGAGGAACCGTTGATCGGCACGTTGCGATGGCAGCCATTCACCTGCCACACGAGTTGCTTCCTCTGAGTAGTAACGCAAAAAGTCAGCCGCGTAGTTCACCTCGTTACGTGCCGCTTTCAACGGCTTTCCTTGTTCGCGCGTCATCAACTCAGCAAGCTCGCCGGCTCGCTCGGTCATGATCTGCCACGCCCTCAGCAACATGTCGGAGCGTTCACGGGCCGTTGTCGCCGACCATTCAGCAAATGCGGCGTCAGCGGCGCCGATTGCTCGTTCCGCATCTGCGGTTGTGCCGTTCGGCATTGAGCCAATCACTGCGCCTGTTGCAGGGTCGACGACGTCGAACGAGTTACCTGTGGATGCTTCGCACCATTCGCCATTGATGAACATAAACGCGACCCTACCTATCGACCTACAAACAACCGAACTTCGCAGGCTACGGCATTGCCACGACAAGCCATGAGCTCACTGCGATCACTGCGATCAATACTGCGAACTCAATCGTTGCCGAACGCTGGAACTTTGTTTGGACGTGTCGTAATGCGAGACGAGGAACAACGCTCCAATGGTGAACAGCTCCGATCAACCCAGCGGTGAGAACTGTCACCACTTTCAGGATGAGGATTCGCCCCCAGGTTGAATCGGTGAGCGACGAGAGATCGTCAATAATGATAAATGTCATCACCACACCCGAAAGTGCAACAGCAGCAACCGTTCCCATCAGCACCTTCGCTGTCCGCTGGGCAACAGCACTCAGCTGTCGATGATCAATTCGAGCAACAACGGCGAGTCCGATGATCGATCCGATCCATATTGATGTCGATCCCATATGAACCACATCACTGAGGGCGTGCAGTATTCGAGGCCCCATCGAGACTGCGTGCCCATCGAAGGCAGGTGCAACCAGGAGTCCCAGACATGGAAGGGCCAGTAGAGCGCGGAATGACGACCGAGATCTCACCTGATCCGTCAGCACTGATAGTGCTGCAATTGCCAAGACAGAAGCCGCAGATGTCGTGATGAGCGGCGACCGAGAAAACTGGTGAGAAAGGGCATCGCCAAAGGTGATGTCGAGTTGGCGAGAGATGGTCACAATTTCGAGTAGGCCTGCAAGCGCGATCACCATCGCTATAGCGATTGAGACTCGGGGCGCAGGAAGAAATTCTTCTCGCCGCCAACACGCAATTGCGAAGATGAGGTAGCCCACCACTGTCATTCCCAACAGATTCTGGGCCAGACGTGAAACGTGGTTTACTGTGTCGATGACCGATGAAGACGATGGCCCCGATGCGGGAAACGGTGCGCCAGTGTCGACATCGCCAGGCCGTGGCGCTGTGGATACCTCGGTCGTCGACGTAGCTACCACAGGTTCGGAAACCGCCAATGTTCCCTCCCCCTCATTCGCCAATGTTGTTGTCGTTGTAGCGACCGTTGTCGTTGTAGCAGCAACTGCATTGAGACCAAATTCACCCTCAATGAGGTGACCGTCTTGGGCACGAAAGGCATATACGATCTGGAACCGATCGCCCTGTAGCGGCGGGGTGAAAACTGCGAGCCAGTTCGTGTCACTTTCTGCGACAAGCTCACCCTGTGTTGCGATGCCCGACGTCTGCGCTACAGCAGCCACCGATGAGCCTTCACCGATCACAGTGGCTGCGAACCTCAGCGTGATCGAGTCGAGAGGTTCGACGATTACTGCGTCAGCAACTGGTTCAGAACCCTCAAAATCTGAATGAGCAGACGCCACCGACGACAGAGCAACACCCACCATGATCGACACTGCAATCATGCGGCTCAACAATGACAACGCCCACGTCGATCTTGTCAACGCTCTCATCTCATTTCACCCGTGCCAAGCGCCGCTACTCGACCTTACGCGAATACGAGAATGCCTTCGGCAACAGATAGCACCCACTGCGGATAAATGCCGATCGCCAGTGTAAAGCCAGCTGCTCCGGCAATAGCGAAACCGCTCAGGCTGGGAACATTGACCTCTTCGGCGTTGTCGTCAGCGGGTCGCAACCACATGCTCACCATGATGCGGAGATAGAGGAATGCCGCAATGACCGCAGCGAGCATTGCGATCACCGCCAACCAGTAACTGCCAGCGTCAACTGCAGATTGAATCACGCCCCACTTTGCGACGAAGCCAGAAGTAAACGGCACTCCGGCCTGTGCGAGCAAAAACACTGTCATCGCAAGCGCAAGCGTCGGGCGACGACTCGACAATCCATTGAAGCTATCGAGCGTCGTGTCACCACTGCGACTTGCAACACTGATGACAGCAAATGAGCCAACGACGAGCACGGAGTAGAGGCCGAGGTACACCGCCACCGACTGCACTGACGAAAACATTGCGCTCTCACCCGCTGACAGACCCGCTGCTTCAAGGCCGACGAGAATAAAACCTGCGTGGCTTACCGAGGAAAACGCAAGCATTCGTTTCACATCGGTCTGCACGACCGCAAGAAGCGAACCAACGACGAGCGACAGGATTGCGAGCACCCAAATGATCGGCCGCCAGTCGTCGCGATAAAACGGCAGGGCAGATGTGAGCACCCGCAGCATCGCTCCGAATGCGGCTACCTTGCCGACCGATGCCATGAACGCAGTGATGTTTGATGGAGCACCCTGATACACGTCTGGCGACCAGACATGGAACGGCACCGCGGAAACCTTGAATGCGAATCCGATCAACATGAGTGCAAGACCGGCGAGCACAAGAGCGTCGTTGCCGCCAATGTTGACCTGGCTTTGTAGGCGGGTCACCATGTCGGTCAGTGAGGTTGTGCGAGTGCCGCCATACAGCAGAGCGATGCCGTACAGGAAGAATGCCGACGCGAGACCCCCCAGAATGAAGTACTTCATTCCTGATTCTTGACTTGCACTACGACGGCGATCAGATGCTGCAAGTACATAAAGAGCAAGTGACAAGGTTTCAAGACCGAGGAACATCACGATGAGCTCGTTCGCTCCGACCATAACAAGCGCTCCTGTTGCGGCAACGAGCAACAGTGAGTAGATCTCGGGCCCATCGTTGTCGGTACCACGAAGTTCGGCATCAGACATCAACGCAACCAATGCCGTTGCTGCGAGCACTGCGAATGTGAGGAACAGCGATAAACGATCGACTGCGAGTACGCCACCAACAACTGCTGACGGTCCCTCAGCACCAACATCATTCCAGATGAACACCGACAGCACTGCGGCAGCCACGGTAAGTCCAACTGTGGTCAACGACATCAGATTGCGTGGCCAGGCGGGTGTCAAGGCGCCCACCACCATCAAGAACAACGCTCCGCCGACGAGAACGAGATGGGGTGAGAGAGCAAACCAGTCAACTGAAGGCCCAATAAAGGTGTCCTGGGCAACCATCAGCCCTCCTCCCCATGCGAGTGAACCTCATCATCGACAACAGGGGCGGCGGGCTGCGGTTCGACAAAGTCTGTTCGCTCCTCGACGTGCCCGATGAGCGCATTCACCGCTGGCTCAATGCGTTCGAGCATCGGCTTCGGATACACCCCGGTGAAGAAGATGACTGCAATAAACGGAACGAGGACGAGCGCTTCCTTCACGCGGAGTTCGGCGAATGTTGAGTTCTCTTCATCGGGCTCACCATGGAACACACGCTGGTATGCCCACAATAAGTAAAGCGCAGCAAGGATGACGCCGGTTGCTGCAACGACGACCCACCAGCGTGCGGTGAGAAATGCTCCGATCAAAATGAGATACTCGCCAACAAAGCCGTTGAGCCCCGGGACACCAATTGATGACAGCATGACGACGGTGAACGCCGCAGCGAAGATCGGGGCAACATGCTGCAGGCCTTTCAGTTCAGAAATCTGGCGTGTGTGTCGCCGCTCATAAATCATTCCAACCATTAAGAACAGGGCTCCGGTCGAGACACCGTGGTTCACCATTTGCATCACCGAGCCGGTGACAGCTTGTGAGGTGAACGCAAAGGTGCCGAGCACGATGAAGCCAAGGTGTGCAACCGACGAATACGCAACGAGTCGCTTCAGATCTTTCTGCATCGTTGCGGCAATTGCGCCATAGATGATGCCGATCACTGCCAGCGTCAACCAAAGAGAGCGACTCCAATAGGAAGCTTCGGGGAAAAGGTAGAGACCGAAGCGCAACAAGCCATATGTGCCCAGTTTCAGCATCACACCGGCAAGCACGACGGAGCCTGCGGTTGGGGCCTGGGTGTGTGCATCCGGTAGCCAAGTGTGCAGCGGAAAAATCGGCACCTTCACCGCAAATGCGATTGCAAAACCGAAGAACAACCATCGACCGGTCGACGCCGCAAAGTTCGCTCCCTCGGCGAGTTCGATGAGGTCGAATGTGACCTTTCCAACGCCGTTATCTCGAGCAATAAACACTGTGGCGAGAATCGACACGAGCATGAATGCCGAGCCCGCCATCGTGTACAGGAAAAATTTCGTCGCCGCATATTCTCGGCCTTCGTAACCCCATCCACCGATGAGGAAGTACATCGGTACAAGCACGATCTCGAAGAACACGAAGAACAGGAAGAGATCAAGACTTAGGAACGAACCCATGACGCCAGCCTCGAGTAGCAGCAGCCACGCGAAGTACGGCTTATCTCGGCGCGGGTCATCGTTGTGAGGGTCAATTCCGGCGATCGCGAGCGGGAACAGAACACCGGTCAGTAACACGAGGAACAGAGAAATTCCGTCGACACCAAGATGCCACGAAATCCCCCATGACTCGATCCACGGATGCTGGCTTGTGAATTGGAACCCTGATGAGTGACTGTCGAAATGTGCAAATGTCCACAACGACAGCGCGCCCGTGCCCACTGAGGCAAGTAAGGCCACGAGCTTGGAATACTCAGGCCGACGATTCGACAGCACAGCGATCAGCAAAGCGCCGACGACTGGCACCACGATCATCATCGAGAGCAGTGGAAATGCCACCTCAGTTGAGGTTGCGGCAACCATCACGTCACCCCCCTCAACACCACGAACCACACGAGAATGAGCACAACCCCGATACCGATGACACCGGCATAACTGCGAACATTCCCAGTTTGGATTCGACGAACAGAGCCTGAGGTCGAGCGAACTGCGGTCGCAACTCCATTCACCGCGCCATCGACGATTTTCGCATCGAACCAGGCGATGGCATCAAACATTTTGCGACCAGGGCCACCCATGAAGGCGGAAACACTGCGGTCGTAGCGCCATCCATCGGCAAGTATCGCTGGCTCGATCGCTCGCAACTTGCGACGGCCATACACGAGCACCCCAAGCGCAATACCAACAACTGCGCAGCCGATAGCGAGCAGGGCAAGCCACACTTTGGCGTCGTAGGCCGATGTCCCAGAAATCACTGCCTCGCCTGGTGCCACAACCGGGTGTAACCAGTCTTCTAAGCGATGGCGGAGACCCTTGGGAATAATTCCGAACGACGGCAACTGAATAATCCCACCAAAGACCGACAGCACTGAGAGCACGACGAGTGGGAACAGCATGATGGGTGGGGACTCGTGCGGTTTGAAATCACCGTGCGCACCGTTGTCCTCAGCTTGGCTTTCCCATTTGGCTTCACCGAAGAAGACCATGATCACCTGTCGGGTCATGTAGTACGCGGTGAGGATGGCTGTCACCAAGCCAATGACGTAGAGCACTGGACTTCTCGCCAGGGTAAACAGCAAGATTTCATCTTTCGACCAGAAACCAGCAAATGGGGGGACACCAGCAATTGCGAGCCATCCGATGATGAATGTGCCGGCCGTAATCGGCATCACTTTGCGCAAGGCTCCCATCCTTCGCATGTCCTGCTCGTGGTGCATACCATGAATCACCGACCCTGAGCCAAGGAACATCAATGCTTTGAAGAAGGCATGGGTCACCATGTGGAAGATCGCTGCAACGAATGCGCCGGTACCCACTGCGAGGAACATGTACCCCAACTGCGACACTGTTGAATACGCAAGCACCTTTTTGATGTCTGACTGCGCTACTGCAATCGTTGCAGCAAACAGCGCGGTCAAGGCACCAACCCACGCAACAATTGTCGGAGCCCAATCGGCAGCGGCGGCGAGCATCGGGTTCATGCGGGTCATCAAGAAGACACCTGCGGTGACCATCGTTGCCGCGTGGATCAGGGCCGACACCGGCGTTGGGCCTTCCATTGCATCAGGCAGCCACAGATAGAGAGGGAACTGGGCCGATTTACCAACCGCGCCGACGAAGAGGAGAAGTGCAATTCCCGTCGCAGTGGATGATGCGAGCGATCCTGATTCTGCGGCCGAATTCAGAACCCCGTAGCTAACAGAACCAACGGCCTGGAAGCCAAGGAACATCGCCAACATGACACCCCAGTCACCGATGCGGTTGGTAACGAATGCTTTCTTGCCGGCGGTTGAGGCCGAGTCGCGAGTATGCCAGAACGAGATCAGGAAGTAAGAGCACGCTCCGACTCCTTCCCATCCGAGGAAGGTGACGAGCAGATTCTCGCCTAGTACCAACATAAGCATCGACAGAACAAACAGGTTCAAATACAGGAAGAACTTGGAGAACTTTGGGTCACCGTGCATGTATCCGATCGCGAACAGGTGAATGAGGAAACCGATGCCGGTAACAAACAGTGCCATCGTCACCGAGAGAGGGTCGGCAAGAAGTGCCATATCGATCTGCAGTGATGAAACCGGCACCCATTGGAAGAGGGTGACCACGTGAGAGCGGTGATGTTCGTCAATTGACAGCAGATCAAAGAACACCCCGACGGTCACCATAAATGACGCAAAGACTGCGGCCGCTGCAACGAAACCGGCGGCGGGCTCACCAAGGCGGCGGCCAAACAACAGAATGAACAAAAATCCGAGCAGCGGAAATGCAGGTATTAACCACACGACCTCAAGCATGTTCAGCCTTTCAACTCCGCAAGATCGTCGATTGTGGTTCCGGGGCGACGACGAAGAATGGCAATGATGATGCCAAGCCCAACGACGACTTCAGCGGCTGCCACCACCATCACGAAGAACACGGCGGTCTGACCTGAGATATCGGTGAACGCCTGGGCGAAGGCAACGAATGAAAGGTTCACTGCGTTCAACATGAGTTCGATGCACATGAACATGACAAGCGGGTTGCGGCGAATCATGAGCCCGACAACGCCGACGCCAAAGAGCAGCGCAGCGAGTACGAGGTACCAAGTGGTTGTCGGAGTCACTTACTCGCTCCCCCCCGCTGGCGGCGGGTGAGTACCACTGTTCCGACGACCGCAACAATCAGCAATACTGATGTCAGCTCGAACGCAAACACATTGTCGCTAAACAGACTACGAGCCAACTCACGAATGTTGTCATCTCCTGGAGCACCCGACTTGAGCTGTTCACCAAGGGTCGATCGACCGCGAACCACAGCCGCTATGACGAGGCCACTGATCGCAACGCCAACGATGACTGCTAGCGGGCGCTGAATCTGGAATGGCTCGACGCTGAGATCTTCTGCGCGGTCAACGCCGAGCAACATGATGACGAACAAAAACAACACGACAATTGCGCCTGCGTACACAATGACTTGCACCGCCGCAAGAAAATGAGCTTCCATCGACACGAAGTGAACTGCGATTCCAAACAGCGTCAACACAAGGCCGAGTGCTGCATGCACCGGGTTGTTGTACGCGATAACACCGATTGCCCCTGCCAGCACCATCACCGAAGCAAGGACAAACACGAGGAGTTCCATTAGTTATCGCGCTCCGCCTGTTGCGGTTCAGGGGCGCGTGTTCCGAAGCCAAGTTCGTCACTCCACCCGACAACGCCCTCGAAATCGGCATCTCCGGCTGGCGACGTTGCCCGCATCCACCCCGAGGTCAGCAACTCTTCACCGTCGCGCCAATCCTCCCATGGGAGTTGCTGCGGACGGCCTTCGTCATCGACGAGCAACTCCGATTTTGTGTAGATGGCATCGCTGCGATTCGTGAACGAAAACTCGAACAGTTTTGATTCGGTGATGGCTTCGGTCGGACAGGCTTCGACACACAGATCGCAGTGGATGCAGCGCAGGTAGTTGATTTCGTAGATGAAACCGAAGCGTTCCCCTGGTGAGGTTGGGTTTTCGACATCGTTGTCAGCACCACGCACGTAGATGCATTTCGCCGGGCACACTCCCGCACACAGTTCGCATCCAATGCATTTTTCCATGCCATCGACATAGCGATTGAGCACATGGCGCCCGTGGAGTCGCTCTGGCTTTGGTGCCTTCTGATCGTCGTCTGCCTCAGGATTGTGATCATCACCCTTGCGGCGGGCGGTTCGTCCGCCCGAGTAGTTCGTCGTCACCCGCTTGCCGCCGAAGAGGCGATGCTGACGGATGGTGACGCCAAATCCTTCGAAGTAACCCATTAGTACGCCGCTCCTTCTGCCTCACGGTTTCGACGCGCGACGTTCAACGCTGCCTGGAACAACATGTACGCCAACGCAATGCCGATAAGACACCCAGCAACAACGAGCGAATACCTCAGGCCACTGACGTCACTATCTCGAGCAACTTGTAAAGCGGCAAGAAGAATGAACCACCCGAGTGAAATCGGAATGAGCACTTTCCAGCCGAGGTTCATCAGTTGGTCGTAACGCAGGCGTGGAAGCGTCGCACGAAACCAGACATACATATAAAGAAAGGCAAAGACTTTGAGGAGCAGCCATGCGGTTCCACCAAATGGACCAAGCACCGCAAAGATGTCGAGTCCACCGAGGTACAACGGCTGCGGGCCACCGAGGAACAGGGTGACCAGCAGAGCGCTCATCGAAATGACGTTCATGAATTCTGCGAGGAAGAATAATGCGAAGCGAATCGATGAGTACTCGGTGTGGAACCCTCCAACGAGTTCCTGCTCAGCCTCGACCAAGTCAAACGGAGGGCGGTTGAGTTCTGCGGTCATCGCAATGAGGAAGACCACAAACGGGACAATTCCTGTCGACAACAGGTGCCAATTCGTGATCGAGCTCTGTGCCGAAACGATTCCTGAAGTTGACAGTGTCCCGGCGGTCATCAGCACTGCGGCGAGGCTCAGCCCGAGCGCTGCTTCATACGAAATCATCTGCGCTGATGCACGCACTGAACCGAGAAGCGGGTACTTCGATCCGCTCGACCATCCAGCGAGCATGACGCCGTAGACCGCGATCGATGACATGGCCAGAACGAGCAGCACCCCGATTGGTGGATCTGCGAGTTGCACCCGAGTGACCTCGCCGAACCAGGTGACCGTTCCGTCGTGACCGTTGGTGAAATCACCTCCGAGAGGGATAACGGCCCACACCAAAAAAGCGGGCACAAATGCGAGAAAGGGGGCAATGCGGAACACGAACGGATCAGCTTTCTCTGGAATGAGGTCTTCCTTGAAAAACAACTTGGTTCCATCGGCGAGGGTTTGTAGCAACCCGAATGGTCCCGCTTTGTTTGGACCGACGCGGTTTTGCATGCCGGCGACAATCTTGCGTTCGAACCACACCATAAACATGGTTCCGACAAGGCCAATCACAAAAACGACAAGCACTTTCAAGCTGACAACTGCAAGTGGCTGCCACCAGAACGATTCGGCTTCAAGAACTGGATCAGCAGCTGGAATGCGATTCAAGGTAATCATGAAACGCGCTCAATTCGAACGCGACTCACCGGAGCAGACGACGAGATGAGGGAACGTACGTCTCCAAATCCACTCTCGCGACCGGGCTGGGCGAATGCTGCCCACACTGTGTTGCGATCGAGGCGATCATCAGGACACACAGGGAGTTCTGCCGATCCGCGCTCTGAGACGATCCGGATCATTTCACCCGAATCGATTCCGAATTGTTCAAGCACCGCTGGGTTCACTGCAACAGCTCGGCCATTCGCAAGGCCAGCAAGGGAAGGCGACGATGCCGTGGCCACACCACCGTCGTACATCACCCGAGAAACGATGAGGTCGATGTCGTAGCCTCCCTTGGGCGCCACATTGACCTCTTGTGCTGAGGCTTGGAAGGGAACGCGCCAGACCGAACCCACACCTGCACCAACGGACATCAGCTGCTCAGAAATGCCCTCGACTGAACTCGCGCCAAGGTCGTGTCCGAGGCGGTCGGCAAGTTCAACGGCGATCATCCAATCGGGACGAGCGACGCCGGGGGTGTTGACCTTTTTCGCAACAGGTAGGACACGTCCTTCCAGATTCGTCGTCGATCCGGTTTTTTCCGACATGACCGCCGCCGGAAGAACGACGTCAGCATCGGCTGTTGAGGCATTCATGTGGCCGGTGATCGAAACAACCCGACCTGCCCCGTTTAATGCTGCGGTTGCGAGGTCCCGATCAGGGAAATCGGCGAGCGGATCGCTGCCGAGTAGCACGAGTACTTCGATCTGTCCGTTCGCTGCTGCGGTCAACGTCGATGTCGTGTCAAATGCTTCAGATGCTGGATCAAGGCCAGCCTGAAGTGCACCGACGACGTTGCCTCGACGCAACGCTGGGAGCACCGTCGCACCGTCGACTGCGGTCATCAACTTTTGGAGCGCTGCGAATTCAACGTCGGCCGATGTTGCTAGGTTTCCTCGGCCCGCAACCACGACAACTGGGCCAGATGAAAGTTGGGCTTGCACGTCGGCATCCTCAAGCGTTGCCGAAATGACCGAACCTGCGTCGCCCGCGCCGTGGCGGATGGAACGCCATGCATGGCGGGTGAGGCCACTACCGGTGGCGGTGAATTCGATGATCCGAGTCGAACCATTGACGACCGCGTCGCGAAGACGCAGGTACAGCACCGGTAATTCCTCTTTGAGGTCTGGTGCCAAGAGCACCACAGTTGCAGCGGAGGCCACGTCACGAATCGTGGCTCTGGGCATACCAAGAAGAGCAGCAGGCAAACCATCACCGATTTGCGGGTCATGACGTTCAATACCGAGGGCGGTGCACAACCGCGCCCACGCCCATGCGTCTTCGTTGGTGCCTCGGGCGCCACCGATCAAGCCGATTGAGGATGCCCCGGCCGATGCCAGGGACTCGTTCAACAACTCGGTGGTAATCGACATCGCAGCGTTCCACGACGTTGCTTGATGTCCGTCAGCGGTTTTGATGAGAGGTTCGGTCACGCGCCCCTCAGCGTGAATCGATTCGAAGTTGAAACGACCGCGATCGCAGAGCCAGCCCCAGTTCACGTCATCGTTGTCGATGCCCTGGTAGCGAAGCACACGATCACGGCTGGAGTGCACGGAAATTTCGCAACCGACCGAACACGACGTACATGTGCTGTTCGCCTGTTCGATGTCCCACGGCCGTGCTTTGAAGCGGTAGGGCTTCGCAGTGAGGGCACCGACCGGGCAGATCTGCGCTGTGTTGCCCGAAAAGTGAGATGAGAATGGTTCGTTGGGATACGTCATCACCTGGGTCGCATTACCGCGCTCAACAAAATGAATCAGCGGGTCGCCGGCGACTTCATCTGCGAATCGTGTACAGCGATCACAGAGCACACACCGCTCACGGTCAAGCATGATGAGCGACGAGATATCGATTGGCTTCTCGTAGTGACGCTTTTCTTCGATGTATCGACTCTCGCCAGGACCATGGCTGAAGGCCTGATCTTGCAGAGGGCATTCGCCACCTTTGTCGCACACCGGGCAATCGAGCGGATGGTTTGCAAGCAGCAACTCGAGGATCCCCTCCTGTGCCTGCTTCGTTGTGTCTGATTCGGTGTCGACTGTCATGCCCGGTGACACCGGAACCATGCACGAGGGCTGCAACATCGGGCCGCGACCGGTGTCTATTTCGACGAGGCACTGCCGACACATGCCGACCGATGACATCCGAGGGTGGTAGCAGAACCGGGGGATGAACTCGCCCGCACGTTCGGCAGCCGCAATCACCATCTCACCTGGCTCGGCCGAGATGGTCTTACCATTTACGGTGATTTCGACGGACTGCTCACTCATGACCCCACTCCAACCGCAGTGACCGGAATACGAGACCGTGATCGAGACGATGCGACCCGTGCTTCAAATTCTGATCGGAACAGTGTCAACGCCGAGTGCGCAGGCACGTACGCCGATGGCCCCACGAAGCAAATCGTTGTCATTTTGTACGGGAACGGGGTTGCTTCGAGTTGAAGGTCAGCACTTGCTGCGTGAGGCATATCACCTGGGCAAATCGACCCACCTACTTCGAGGAGAAGATCGAGGTCGTCGGTCGTTCCGGTGCCTTCAACGACTCGTTCGAGAATGCGCATCAGCCATGTTCCACCCTCACGACAGGGAACGCATTTGCCGCAGGACTCGTGCGCGTAGAACTTCGTCAACGTCAGTGCTGCTGCGGGAATGTCGGTGGTGGAATCCATCACCATGATCGCGCCCGAACCGAGCATTGAGCCGGCTGCCCCGACGAGACGGCCTTCGAAGGGGAGATCGAGTTGATCGGGCAGGAACCATGGTGCCGAACCGCCACCCGGCACGAACGCTTTTAGGTCGTTGTCGTCACGGATACCCTGACAGAACTCTTCACCGTAAAGAAGGTCTCGGAACGTCGTCGTTCCGTTGATTATCTCATACACGCCGGGGCGACGAACATGGCCTGACACCGCCACCATTCGGGTGCCCGGTGACGACTCGGTTCCGATCGCGGTGTACTCAGCTGCACCATTCGTGGCAATAAATGGAAGGTTCGACAATGTCTCGACATTGTTCACGATGGTTGGCTGGCCGTAGAGGCCGATCGCCGCCGGGAAGTACGGCGGCTTGAGTCGAGGCATTCCACGGTTACCTTCAAGTGACTCAATCAGGGCGGTCTCTTCCCCAACCACGTATGCTCCCGCTCCCCAGTGCAGCACAACGTCGATGCTGAACAATGATCCGAGGATGTTTTTCCCTATGAAGCCAGCTGCGTACGCTTCGTTTAACGCTTGGGCAACACGCTCTTGAGCGAGTGCCATTTCACCTCTGATGTACAGAAAGCAGCGGGAAAGACCAGCTGCGTAACACGCAATGAGACAACCTTCGATGAGTTGGTGCGGGTCGCGCTCCATCAGGAGACGGTCTTTGTAGGTTCCTGGTTCTGATTCGTCACCATTCACCACGAGGTATCGAGGGAACACTCCGTCGGGTGTGAGACCCCACTTCACGCCTGCAGGGAACCCTGCTCCACCGCGCCCGAGAAGGGTTGATGAGCGAACTTCTTCATGCATGTCGTGCGGGCTTCGAGCCAATGCCGAGCGAAGGCCCTCGTACCCACCGGTGGCAAGGTAGCGCTCGAGGGTGTGAGAGTCTTCGTACTGAAATCGTGAGGTGACGATCTTTGGTCTATCACCGTCGATAAATCCTGGTGCCCAGGGGAATGACGTCATGATGCACCGCTTTCCGCTGATGCTGTGATCCATTCGGGTGGACTCGTGACCCGAGACGGGTCAACGGCCCCCACGCCTTTGTCGGCCGGAATATGTTGGCGGACCCGAGCAAGGGTGCCATGAGGTGGGATTTCGTCCTCAAGACGACCATTCCGAAGGTCGGAGATGAGTTGACGAACTTCTACCGGCGTTGTCCGGAACCTGTACCGATAGTTGACCTGAAGGCAGGGAGCTTCGGTGCATGCAGCCTGGCATTCGGCTCGATGCAGGGTGAACATGCCATCGTCGGTGGTGCCACCTTCGTGAATGCCGAGTTCTTCTTCCGCTGCGTGCATCAAATCGTCTGCACCCAACAGCGCGCACGACATTGTTCCGCATACGTTGATGAGATATCTGCCGACGGGTTCAAATTTGAACATCTCGTAGAACGTTCCAGTGCCGAGCACTTCAGCCGGCGTGACCCCAATGAGTTCTGCGATATGGCGCATCGCTTCATCTGTGACCCAACCATCTTGTTCTTGGGCGATGTGCAACAGCGGAATGAGCGCAGATTTTGCTCGCGGGTAGCGATCAATGATCTCCTTCGCAAGGGTGACATTTTCATCAGTAAGTCGGGCCATTGCGTTGTCCTCTAGCGGTCCACTTCTCCGAGCACCGGATCAACCGATGAGATGACAGCGACGGCGTCAGCAACGAGACCACTGCGCATCATGTGTGGGAGACATTGAATGTTGACAAATGAAGGAGCCCGAACGTGCATTCGGTACGGCGTCGGTGAACCATCGCTTGCGATGTAACAACCAATTTCGCCGCGCGGACTCTCGATCGCTACATACACCTCGCCTTCGGGCACTTTGAATCCTTCGGTGAAGATCTTGAAGTGGTGAATGAGGGCTTCCATCGACTCATCGATTCGGGCCCTCGGTGGAGGGGTCACCTTCTTGTCTTGAATTCGGTAATCACCTTCGGGCATCAGATCGAGAATCTGTCGAACGATCCGCATTGATTCACGAATTTCGTTCAGACGGATTGCGTAGCGGTCAAAGGCGTCGCCATAACTCCCGACGATGAGGTCGAACTCAACCTCGTCATATCGAAGGTATGGATCGTGACGGCGAAGATCCCACTCAACACCAGTTGAGCGCAAAATCGGCCCAGTAGCTCCAAGCGCCAATGCTTCGCTAGGGGTAATCACACCAACACCCTGAAGACGTTCACGCCAGATCGGTTGACCCGTCATCAACGTGTCGTACTCCTCAAGTCGCTCTGGCAGCATGTCGAGAATTCGCAACACATCGTCACGCCACCCTGGAGGAAGGTCGGCAGCAAGACCACCAGGGCGTACAAAGTTGTGGTTCATGCGAAGGCCGGTGACCTTCTGGAAGAACCGAAGGACTTCCTCTCGTTCGCGCCAGCCGTAGATCATCATTGACACTGCGCCGAGGTCCATGCCGTTAGTCGCCATGAACAGCAAGTGGCTGCTCATCCGATTGAGTTCAGACAGCAACATGCGCATCCACTGCGCCCGCTCAGGGATGTCACCGTCGATGCCGAGCAGCTTCTCGGTCGCCATCGAAAACACGAGCTCGTTGTTGAGAGGGCTTGCGTAATCCATACGAGTGACGTTGGTGCCACCCTGCATGAAGGTGAGTTGCTCACCGGTCTTTTCCATGCCAGTGTGCAGGTAGCCAATGATGGGCTTACAGCGAAGCACCGTTTCACCCTGGAGTTCAAGCATGAGCCGGAGCACGCCGTGGGTTGATGGGTGCGATGGTCCCATGTTGATGACCATCGTCTGATCCTCGTCGGGATCTTCTGGAAGGTCGCCTAGTTTTGCGGCTTCGGCCTCTGACAACCTGAGAACTGAAGCGACCTCACGAAGAAGTTCGCTGGCGGTCAGTTCAGAACGGGGCCGGAGTTCCTGTGCGCCTTCGTCAGATATCAACGTCATGAAGCTGCGCCTTTGAACTGCACTGGAATCGTTCCAACTTGGAAATCTTTGCGAAGCGGGTAGCCGTTCCAATCCTCAGGCATCAGGATCCGTGACGGGTCGGGGTGACCGTCAAACTTGATCCCGAACATGTCGAACACTTCTCGCTCCATCGCCTCGGTTCCTGGGTGCAGGTCGAACAGAGTCGCAACCTTGGCGTCGCCCTCAGGCAACTGAACCCGCAGTCGGATTCGACGACGGTGGGTGATATCAAGCAAGTTGACCACCACCTCAAAACGCTCGGCAGTAACGCTTGATGGAAGGGGTCGCTCCATGTGTTCGGAGTAGTCGACTGCGGTGAGATCGACACACATTGCATATCCCTCGTCAGCTAACTGCTTAGCCACATCGAGATAGCGATCACGATCGACGTGCAACACGAGTTGCCCGCGGCTGTCGGTCATCGGGCAACCGAACATCTCAGGCTCAGGAACCTCAGCTAATTCGCTTGACTCCTCAATGGTCTCATCGGGAGTATCAGCCATCTGCCTGTCTCCCGAGCAACACCGGTACGGGGCCAGCGGGGATCTCTTCCACATGGATGTGTGCGCCTCCGCCGTTCTGCTCACGGCGGCGCAGAATTTCGCCTTGCTCAATCTTTGTGTGCAATGTCTCGATTGCGTGAATAAGCGTTTCTGGGGTTGGAGGGCACCCAGGTGCGTAAACATCGACGGGCACGATCTGGTCGACGCCCTGGACGATCGCGTAGTTGTTAAACATGCCGCCACTCGATGCACACACACCCATCGATATAACCCACTTTGGCTCCATCATTTGGTCGTAAACCTGGCGAAGAACAGGTGCCATTTTCTGGCTGACACGTCCTGCAACGATCATGATGTCGGCCTGACGGGGTGAGGCGCGGAAGACTTCCATGCCAAACCGGGCGATGTCGTAGTGCGCTGCGCCGGACGCCATCATCTCGATTGCGCAGCACGCAAGTCCGAAGGTTGCCGGCCATGATGAGCGAGAGCGAGACCAGTTCACCAGGTCTTCGAGTCGACCGGTGATGACGTTGTGGCTAATTCCACCTAACCCGTCATTGATTACGTCGTCAATCGCCATGGTTACTCGCCTTATGCCGCTTCGGTGGAGTCGTCGGCTGCGTCGCGAGCCTCAAGGCCGACACGGCGAACCGTTGTCGACGCTGAGCGATCAGGAGACACCATCGCTGCGTCGAATGAGAGATCTCGGTAACGCTGAAGCGGACCCCAGTCGAGTCCTCCTCGGGCCACTTCGTAAACAAATGTCAAAAAGAACACCACCGAGAACCCAATGATGGCCCACAACCCGTATATTCCAAGCGCCCCACGCTCGACGGCATACGGATACAAAAAGATAATTTCGATGTCAAACATGATGAACAGCATCGCAACGACAAAGAATGAGACGGGAAAACGCTCTGGCGGTTCACGGCTGGGAATAATTCCGCATTCGTACGGCGCTTCCTTCGCAATCGATGGTCGATTTGGTGCGAGCAGTCGAGATGCGACGAGGCTCAACGCTCCAAACAGGAGCGCCAGCACCATAAGAACGACGATGGGAAGATATTGAGCCATAAGAAGGGTGTTGGTCGGCCCTACCGACTATCCAGCAGGAAGTTCAGCTTTACGGGCAAGGTTTTCAGCAACGATGCGGTCACGTCGATGCAACATCCACGCTAGCGCAAGGAACACGATTGTTGATCCAATCGTGATCATCGCTGCCGGCTCTCGGCGAGAACCGAGGTCACGCAACATGTAGACATATTGGGACTCCTGAGTCGGGTCGACCTCTGGGGCAGATGGTGCACGTCCTGGTTCGGTTCGTAACGGAATATACGGCGCGACTTCTACCACCGTGTAGTAGGGCTTATGAAAGAACGCAATTTGGTCAAGAGCGTCTTGACCGAAGATCTTCGGGTAGGCCTCCCCACCAATTTCGAACACGTTTGTCACCTTGAACGAGCCCGCTTCGAATGCATCTTCCTCTTCTAAAAAGACGGTTGCCGAGGCTGCTGCCTGACCGAACGCAGGTTCTGAGTCAGCAAGCACTCGCCACTCTTCGCTTACAAAACCGTCGAACACCACTTCATTGATGTCGGCTGGCACAGCCAAACCGTCTAGTGGTAGCCGGTTTTCGAGCACTCCAGCCTGGTACAGATCACCTGCGTCTTGGATAACAGTGCGGCCAGGCACTTGCACCCACGCAGGGTCAGCACCTTTCAAACCGATGCCGTAAATCCACCAAATACCACCCATGAGCGCCATCCAGCCAGCCAAACCGCAGAGAGCAACAAGGAAGCCGAGGCGAGCACCAATATTGGTGCCGAGAATCAAATAGACAGAACCCATGAACGCAACGGTTCCGAGAATGACGGTGAGCACACCGCGAAGCTCGGGCTCCCAGTTGATCGCAAGCAACGCTGCCGACATCACAGTCCCCTCACGTAATCGACGACTGCTTCGATCTGTTCATCGGTCAGCATCGCACCAAATCCTGGCATGCGACCACTTCCCTGGCCCTGGATGCCGTACTTGGCTCCATAGTTTGAGCCGTTCTTGATGAAAGAGATCATGTCGGCTTCATCTGGGAATGCGGAGGCAGCCTTGCCGCCGGTGAGATTCCAACCGAATGCGCCTTGACCTGTCACCCCTGGGTCGCCCCAGCTCCAACCAGGCGTGTGACAGCGTGCGCAGCTATACGCCCCGCTGCCAAGGTCGAGGTTAAAAAGCGCCTCGCCGTAGGAGCCGTATGTCCCATCTTCGACCAACTGCCATGCGCGGGTGTCGATATCACCTTGAATGTCGGCTGGAAGGTTGCCTGATGGGCAACTCTGAGGGTCGTCTTCGCCCACTCCACAATTTTCACGAGGGATCTGAATCGAGTGGAGGTAAGAGATCAATGTGTCAATTTGCTGGTCGTTCATCGGTCCGCCACCAGCAACACCCCATGGGCTCATCGGAGAGAATGGCCGACCGTACACGAGGATGAATTTCACCTCTTCTTCGTCAAATCTGTAGAAGATGTTATTGAGGGCTGGAGCCTTCCAGTTGACCGCTTCAACCTCACCGGTTACCGGGTCGGTCACGTTCCACGCAGCCTCGCCTCCAGCGCCGGCATACCCGCCATGGCACCCAGCGCAGTTGAAGCCTCCTTCGGCGGTTGGTGCGAACAGGCGCTCGCCCCAATCAACAAAAATTTCTTCCTGAGCTTCGACTGCACCGGCTTGACGTGCTGGTTCGAACACCCAATAGAGAGGAAGTGCGATGACGATCACAATGAGCAAAAGAACGCCGACGAACTGCACCATTTCAAGACGCCGACCTTCAAGAACCTCGTCGTCGACATACTGCTTACGGTTGGGTGCGAGCTCAATTTCGGAACCAAGTTCTTCGCGAGCTGACCGTCCGTTAAGAACGGCGTAGACGATGAAGCCCGCCGTCACGACGATGAGTAGCACCCACGCAATCGAAGTAGTGGTTAGCGCGATCATCAGTGGTCACTTGCTCCCACGCAGTGAGGTCCCTCAGCTTCTTGCCCAGTGGTGTTCACACCGATTGGCACGCCCTGGACAAACGTTCCGGTGTCGACGGTGACATCGCCTGCTGCTGAGAACTCCAATGGGAAGTGGTCCATTCCTCGCGGAGCTGGGCCACCTTTCTTCTCGCCAACACGGTTGTACTGCGAACCATGACAGCCGCATTCAAACCATTGGCTTGAGGTGCACTGCGGAACTCGGCAACCGAGGTGAGGGCACTTCTGATACGAAGCAATCAAGCCCCGACGCATTCCAACGAGAACTGACTCTTTATAAACGCCCTCGGCCTTTGCAACTGCGTCCACCGGATATTCAGTGATCCACGAGCGGGCTTCTGGCGCGTAGAAGAACCCTTGGCCTTGACGGATACCAGAGACGATGTCGTCATAACGACCAATCGGCACCTTGCCGCCGAACCCGCCGGTCTTAGTGGGCCACAAGAAGCCCACGAACGATGCTGCGGCGAATGCACCGATACCGGCGCTCAGCAGTGAAATGGTCGCCCGGTTGAAGAACTGTCGTCTGCTCACGCCAATTGCATCGGGATCTGCGGGAACGAATGGCTCTGGGGCGAGATCCTTCGCCGGCATGAGGTCGGTACCTGCCCGAACTGCGGCTGCTTCGGCTTCGACCTCAGCGCCAGAGGGTGCGGCTGCTTCGGCTCCTGCTGCTCTACGGGCGGCACGATCGCGGGCAACAGTTTCGTCACTGAGAGCTCCTGCACCTCGGACGTCGCTGCGGCGGGCGAGAGTCGCGAACGACGCTCCTGCGAGAACGACCAGCGCAATGACTGCGATGAGGATGACTGAAGTTGCGCTCATTTCGACCTCACAACTCGAAGAACAGTCCATCACGCCATGGAAGCGTGAAGTTGAAGCCAGGACCTCGGAAGAACGATCCGATCATGACGAGCACTGCCCAGAACATGAGGTGCACGGTCATGAGAGATGTCGCGAACTTTCGATCCTCCGGTTTGTTCGACGGGTTCCGGTCGATGTAGGGGGCGAAGATCAACACGATGATGCCAACTCCGGGAATGGTCACCCCAGCCACCATTGGATGGAACATGGTGAGCAACTCCTGAAGACCCAAGAAGTACCAAGGTGCTTTTGATGGGTTCGGGGTTTGATTCGGGTTGGAGTGCTGCAGCAACGGAGCGTTCACCCAGATGGAGAACAGGAACGTGAATGCCAGGCAGGCAAGAGCAGCGACGAACTCAGCAGCAAGCAAGTGCGGCCATGTGTGCACCTTGTCGACGGGCGTTGCTTTTACCTCTTGAATCGAGCCCGACTTAACGACGGTCAGCAAGCGTTGGGTGTGGCCTCCTGGGCCAGCGCCAACCGGAACCCCGCCACCGACGGGGGCGGCAGCGACAGCCTCAGCAGCTCGGTCGGCAACTGCGACGCCGCCTCCTGGCGTCTCTGCCGCGCTTTCTGAGCGTGACTTCGCTGATTTCGAGCGCTGCAAAAGGTGAGCTGGAATACGGGAGTCACCAGCTGCTGCGTCTGCCTCTTCAGCAGGTGCTGCGGCTTCTGCGGCGGGTTCAGCCGCCTTTTCACGAGCGGCTTGCGCTCGTTTCAGTAGGTGTTCTGGAATCTCAGTCATTGGGTCAGCCTCCGATCAGAGCGGTCCACTGATGCCGCCGTCCTTGCGGACACGCCAGAAGTGGATCGCCATGAAAATGACGATGATGAACGGGAAGAACAACACGTGTAACACATACCATCGGAGCAAGGTTTCTGATCCGATTTCCGCGCCGCCTAGTAACACGAATCTCACCTCTTGTCCGAATACCGGTGTGTACCCCATCATGTTGGTACCCACCGCTACAGCCCACATGGCGAGCTGGTCCCATGGCAACAGGTAGCCGGTAAACGACAACAGCAATGTAAGTGTCAACAAGATGACGCCAATCACCCAGTTGAACTCTCGTGGCGGCTTGTAGGCACCGTGATAGAAGACTCGAGACATGTGCAAGAACACGGCGAGCACCATGAGGTGCGCTCCCCATCTATGCATGTTTCGTACCAAGAGTCCAAATGTCACGGAGGTCTGCAGGTTGGAAATGTCATCCCACGCTGCAGTTGCTTCTGGCCGGTAGAAGAACATCAAGAAGATGCCCGTCACGGTGAGAAGAATAAAGAGGAAGAAACTCAAGCCACCAAGGCACAGCGTGTAGCTGACCTTGACAGCGTGGCGCTTCACTTTCACTGGGTGAAGGTGATAAAGCACCGAGTTCATAATGACGTATGAACGGTTTCGTGGGCTGTCGGTGTAGCCCTTCCTGAAGATTGACCCAGGACGGAAGATGCTGCTCCAAACCTGTGATCCCTGAACGGAATCAACGGTCTGTTGCACACGCTCTTTCGCGGTGGGGCGGGGGGTTTCGTCGATGATCTTTGCCATGTCGTGATCAGAACCTCATGCCGTAGGCGTAGCCGTGGTTGTTAGTACGGGTATGACTTTCACCAGCAGACGTTGCTGGTCCTGCCTTACCGAGGATGATGACCCCGGTTGGGCAGCGGTCGACGCAGAGAGCGCATCGGGTGCAAATATCGTCGTCAATGATGAACACGACATTGTCGGACGGATCATCTCCGGGGCGTTCTGTTCCTTCCGCCTCGGTGATGGAGTCCGGCTGCACCATGTGAATGCACTTCCACGGACAAATATCAACACAGCCCTCGCACATAATGCATTCGGACTGGTCAATATGAATGAATTGCTTTGGTTTCACTGCGCGGGTGAGATAATCCGCGTCAACTTCAACGAGCGTGTACTCGTCGGTGTAGGGCATCATCGGCGGGTTTGCGTCAGTTCGAGCCATCTCTACTACCTCAGGCCTTCTTCACCAAAGGACGACCATAAGAACTTGTTGGAAGTTCCTTCGCGACCGACTCGCCACGCTTTTGCCACCAAATCCACATGAAGATCAAAACGCCGAAGTAATAGGCGTGCAAGACGACAACGATGATGTCGCGGATTGCTTCGTATTGCAGGGTGAATGGGAACCACCCATCAAAGGCTTTCGGCTTCAGTATGCCGCCAGGCCCAAAAATGATTTTGCTGCGGTCCCAACCGAGGTCTTTGTCAGCATGATCAATCCACTGGTGTGGGACGATGCCGAATGCGAGGAACATCACTCCAAATGCGTACACCGAACCAACCATGGCTTCGCCCCATGAGGTCGGTGAGCCAACTGGACGACGGCGGCCATACGGGATAACTGCGAAGGTCAAAATGTTGGACGCGACAAAGGACACTAAGAACGCCGTGTTCATTCCCGGCCACTCAAAAACGTTCCAGTTAAAGGCGATCATCTCGCTCCTCTTGCCTTTCCGTTGATCGTGCTCTGTGAAAGCACTACCCGCAGAAACTTTAGTCGCGCTGACACTCGAAACTCCTATTCCCGGAGCTCGGGCGTAAATGACTGTTTCTCTATTCTGGCACCACTCACCCCGACTCACGTCAGGTTGTGCATAAGTTCATCGCGAGGAATCTGAACTCATCGGTCGAAGATTCACGCGTTCGACTATTCGCCGTCTATCGTGTCAGCGTGACTGAGATTCCAGAGCATCTCCTTCAGCGCAGTCGCGAACGCCGCGCTGCGCTCGGGGGCGGCGACGCATCACCAAGCGCCCCCGCAGAATCCACCGCGTCGTCATCAGCTCCCGTTCCGGCTGAGGCAGCTGTACCATCTGGTCCAGCACCTCGAGCAGCTGCACCGGAGGCCGCGGCGCCTCCTCCCCCAAAGCCGGATTCCTTCGTCGTCTCGAGATATCGCTCACGTAAGAAGGTTCCGGCTTGGGCGATGGCAGGGCTCGCTCTTCTCCCAATCTGGATGTTTATGTACGTCCGTTCGGTAACCGCCCAAGCCGAGGAAGCCTCTGGACCTCTTGCAATTGGTGCAGAGCAGTACGCAACATGCGCTGGCTGCCACGGTGGAAATGGCCAAGGTGGAGTGGGCTACCAGTTCTCCGAGGGTGAGGTGCTGAAGACCTTCCCGAATATTGAAGACCAACTCCGCTACGTCTTGTATGGAACCGGCGCTTACAACATCGCTGGTGTCGTCAACTACGGCAACCCTGCTCGCGAGGGTGGCCCGCACCTAACAGGCGAGCGAGGCGTCATGCCCGGATTCGCAGGGGCGATCACCGACTACGAACTCCTTGGGGCAGTGTGTTACGAGCGTTACTCGCTAGGTGGCGCAGACCCCGATGGCGACTACGCCGAAGAGTTCGAAAAGTGGTGCGCTGAAGAATCAGAAATCTTCGTTGAGTTGCAGGGCGGTGCTGCGCTTGCATCGATCCACGAAACTCACGAAAGCATCATCGAAATCGGTGACGGTCCCGCAGATGGATCACCTCCGATGATGATGGAGGGCTGAAACGGCAACGTCCCCCTCTTCGCACCACGACGTCCTCGTCATTGGCGGCGGACCCGCCGGTGCATCTGCCGCGATTTCGATTGCCTCGAGAGGTCATTCGGTTGCCCTCGTCGAGGAACGTGCCCCTTCCCCTCCCTCTCACCGTTCATGGCTGGTCAACCACCAAGCGAACCAAGACCTCTTGAGCGTTGGTGTGGCCCTCGATGGTCACGTCGTCAATTCGGTTCGTTTTACCCACCGAGCACGCCTAATTGAACGCCCTCTCCGATCTGGGAGCGCCATCGTCGTTCGACAGGACGAGTTATTTTCCTCGTTACGTCAACGGTGTCGGGAGCTTGGAGTCGTTGTCCACGAGGAGACTCGAACGACGAGTCCGATCATCGACAGGGGGTTTCTACGCGGCGCCGCATGCGACGACGCTCGTGAACTGCTAGCCGAATATTCGGTCATCGCAGATGGGGCGAACAGCACATTTGGTCGAGCCCTCGGTACATACCGACGCCGCGACCTTCCATATCTCGTGGCAGTAAACGGCGCATGGAGTTCCCCCTCAGCACATGGAACTAACTTCAGCGTTGCCCTTAATCTTGTGCGCACCGATGGCCGACCATTGGCCGGATACGGATGGGTGATACCAGACGGGCACGGTGCGGTTACGGCAGGTGTGGTCGTGCCGTCGACCGTGCGCGATGTTGAATCAATCAACCTGCAGCAGGCATTGTTGCAAATGGTGACATCGGTCGGGCACCAGTGGGGGCTTGATCCCGACTCGCCACTCGAACTCGGTCGTGAGCGTCGACTTCCAGTCGGCGGTTCGGTAGGCCCGATCCTCGGGCCGACATTTATCGTCGCCGGCGATGCCGCTTCAACTGCGGACCCTCTCAGTGGCATCGGGGTAACGGGCGCAGTCCTTTCGGGCATGCTCGCTGGTGACGTCGTTACGCGCGCCGTCGACGAAGGAGCCTCTGCACCATTGCAGCGCTATTCCACTGACCTCAAGGCCGCACTCGGGCGCCGGCAACGACTCGGGAGAATCATGCTTCCCGCGCTCGGTCATCCCGTGGGGCGCTACCTCCTTCCCTGCGCTGCGCAATCCCGCATTGGTGCTGACCTGTTGCTCCGGTCGACGTTCGACAACTCGCTGCCTAACCCGTTGCCGCAGTGAACTACGCGCTCAGCCGGTGGGCGAGAGAACGGTCTCGAGGAGCGCTGCCGGTGCTACTCGTAATGCTTCGGTTGCACGACCATCTGGGAACTGTTCAGCGACCGTCACTGCCGACTCGACGAATGTCTTCGCGATCGAGCAGGCGGCCTCTACCCCTCCGGACCCTCGCACAATGGTGAGTGCTTCGACTCGCTGGTCCTCGTCAAGGGTTTCACCTAAGAGTTCATGCAGTCGATCTGCTGCCGAGCCACCATTCGCCAAGGTGCATAACACCGGCAAGGTGTAGACCCCGACCTGCATGTCATGTCCAGCTTGTTTCCCAAGTTTCTCATCGGTCGACACGATGTCGAGCACATCATCGATGATTTGAAACAACATCCCAAATGAGTCGCCAAACTCGGTGAGAGCATCGATCACCGGCCGGTCAAGGCCAGCGACAATTCCACCGACCCGTGCTGACGTTCCGTAAAGCGAGGCCGTCTTGCCTCTGATCGACGCAAAGTAACTTTCGTTCGTTCGTGTCGGGTCGTACGTGGTTCGAAGTTCTTCGATCTGTCCTTCACACAGCCATGCAATAGTCTTGGCCAGGAGCCCGGCGACTTCGGTGCCAAGAGATGCTGCGATCTCCGAGGCCCGAGCTAGCAGGAAGTCTCCGGCAAGAATCGCTTGGAGGTTGCCCCACTTCGCGTTAACAGTCTCCACCCCACGGCGTGTTGGGGATTCGTCCATGACGTCGTCGTGATAGAGAGATCCGAGGTGAACGAGTTCACATGACACCCCACCTCGAACAACGTCTTGCGAAATAGTGCCGTCGCCAAGAGCCCCAGCCACCATGGTCAATACCGGACGAAGCCGTTTACCTCCGGCGACAATGAGATGCTGCGCAAGCTCGGTGAGATGCTCATCGGAGGTCTGGACAGCCGAAAGAAGTTCATCCTCGATCCGCTGGCGCTCAGAGCCGAGCACCTTGAGTAGCGGGAAGTCAGATTCGGCCACGACCGCAGGTTACGCCCTCATCTGTGTCTTTGGTAACACCTGCGCGATCATCGTCGCTTCGTTCGGCTAGACACGCCCAGCCACCGGTAGGATGAAGAAAAGAAAAGGACCGGAAAGGCGAATCATGTTCGAACGCTTCACTGACCGAGCCAGGCGGGTTGTTGTCCTCGCGCAAGAGGAGGCCCGCCTCCTTAACCATGCCTACATCGGCACCGAGCACATTCTCCTCGGACTCATCCATGAAGGCGAAGGTGTCGCCGCAAAAGCGCTCGAGAGCATGTCAATTTCTCTCGAAGCTGTCCGAGATCAGGTCGAAGAGATCATTGGTCAGGGTGGCTCATCTCCATCAGGCCACATTCCGTTCACGCCTCGAGCGAAAAAAGTTCTTGAGTTGTCTCTCCGTGAAGCACTACAACTCGGCCACAACTACATCGGCACCGAGCACATTCTCCTCGGACTCATTCGAGAAGGCGAAGGAGTTGCTGCACAAGTACTCGTCAAGTTGGGTGCCGACCTTTCCCGTGTACGCCAACAGGTCATTCAACTTTTAAGCGGTTATCAGGGCTCAGGCAGTGGCGGCCAGTCGGGTCAGTCTGAGTCAGGTGGCCAGGCGGCTGGCGTTGGTGGCTCCTCGAAATCAGAGGGAGACGACAAAAACAGTCAGATCCTCGATCAATTCGGTCGCAACCTCACCCAAATGGCCCGTGAAAATGCGCTCGATCCTATGATCGGACGTTCAACCGAACTCGAACGGGTGATGCAGATTCTTTCCCGCCGCACTAAGAACAACCCGGTTCTCGTCGGCGAACCCGGAGTTGGCAAAACCGCCATTGTTGAGGGTCTCGCCCAGCGCATCGTGAACGATGAGGTTCCTGACACGCTTCGCAATAAGCAGCTCTACACCCTTGACCTCGGCTCTCTCGTCGCCGGTTCGAGGTATCGCGGCGACTTTGAAGAGCGCTTGAAGAAGGTATTGAAAGAAATCAACTCTCGCGGCGACATCATTTTGTTCATCGATGAAATTCACACGCTTGTCGGAGCAGGTGCCGCAGAAGGTGCTATCGACGCAGCGTCAATTCTAAAGCCGATGCTCGCTCGTGGAGAACTACAGACCGTTGGTGCAACAACGCTCGACGAATACCGCAAACACATCGAGAAAGATGCTGCTCTTGAGCGCCGTTTCCAGCCGGTCAAAGTTGAAGAGCCGACGCTGTCGCACACCATTGAAATCCTCAAGGGCGTTCGTGATCAGTACGAAACCCATCACCGGGTCACCATCACCGATCAGGCCATCGTCGCAGCCGCAAATCTTGCTGACCGCTACATCTCTGACCGTCATCTTCCCGACAAGGCCATTGACCTCATCGATGAAGCAGGTTCACGTTTGCGCATCAAGCGCATGCAGACGCCCCCTGATCTTCGAGACATCGAACGCCGGCTTGATGAAGTGCTTCGTGAAAAGCGAACAGCGGTCGAAGAGCAGCGCTTTGAAGATGCTGGAGCACTCCGAGATCAAGAGAAAGCCCTCCTCGAAGAAAAGGCTGCGAAAGAATCTGAAGTGAAAGCGTCTGGAGTCGATCTCTTCGATGAGGTCGACGAGGAAGCGATCGCCGATGTGTTGTCGATGTGGACCGGCATCCCGGTCTACAAACTCACTGAAGAAGAGACGCAGAAACTGCTTCGCATGGAAGACGAACTCCATAAGCGGATCATCGGGCAGCACAATGCGGTCTCTGCCGTAAGCCAGTCAATTCGTCGTACCCGTGCGGGTTTGAAAGATCCGAAGCGCCCAAGCGGATCATTCATCTTCCTCGGACCAACCGGAGTTGGTAAGACCGAATTGGCAAAGACATTGGCCGAGTTCCTGTTCGGAGACGACTCTGCGTTGATCACGCTCGACATGTCCGAGTACATGGAGAAGCACACAGTGAGCCGACTCGTTGGCTCACCCCCTGGATACGTCGGCTACGAAGAAGGCGGACAACTCACAGAAGCGGTGCGACGGAAGCCGTTCTCGGTCGTCCTCTTCGACGAGATCGAAAAGGCTCACCCCGATGTCTTCAACACGCTGCTACAGATTCTTGAGGAGGGTCGCCTCACCGACTCGCAGGGTCGCTCAGTTGACTTCCGAAACACGGTGCTGATCATGACCTCGAACCTCGGTACGCAAGATCTGCGCAAAGCAAATGTGGGCTTCACTCTCGCCGACTCAGCGATGTCGTATGAGCGCATGAAGGAAAAAGTCAACGACGCTCTCAAGCAGCACTTCCGCCCTGAGTTCCTCAACCGCATCGACGAGACCATCGTGTTCCATGAACTCGCCAAAGAAGAGGTTGTTCAAATGGTCGATCTGATGCTTGCCCGTCTCGCTGGGCAGCTCGAAGATCAGGGCATCGGTATTGAACTAACGCAGTCGGCGAAAGAGCTGCTTGCAGATCGCGGCTATGACCCACAACTGGGCGCTCGCCCGCTTCGTCGAGCCATCCAGCGCCATATCGAAGACGAACTGTCAGAGAAGATTCTCTACAAGCACTTCAGCGCCGGGCAAATCATTGTGATCGACACTGTCGAAGAAGAAGAGCGCGAAGGTTCGTTGACGTTCTCGTTCAATGCGGTTGAAGGTTTCGTTCCGCCATCGTCAGTTGAGTTGGCGGTAACCGCGTCAAACGACGATGCACAGCCTGACGCTCCTCCGGCTGAGTAGTTATCGCCCGCTTACTCGTTCGACGAGCTTAAACAGGCCAGCGGTTAGCATCACGAGCACTGTCGCTGGTGCGAGCACCACTCCGACTGCTGTCGTCTGAAGTAGCACGCTGATCGAACGGCGTATCGTCGATTTGCGTTTCCACATGGTTGCGAATCGAACGGCCAAGTAGATGAGATATCGGCGAACGGCTAACACTTGGTCGGCTCGCATCAAATCACGAAAGACGTCGTCGGCCGCCATCCGGTTGTGCACCGGCGGGTCGCTCGAGCCGAGCGCGTTTATGAGCCAGTCGTGCACGATGGCCGCACGTAGATGTAGTCCTGTTCGACCAATCAGCCATACGAACGGCCACGGCACCGACGCAAGGTCTGATGCAAATCGATGTTCGCCTGTTGGGATGACTCGTTCGCCAAATGAGGGGTGCCGCACGGTGAGCGCTTCAAGAGGAATGAAGATTTCTTTCCCATCTCGAATGTGGTGCTCAAGAACAAGGCGGCCGTCGATCCCACAATTCATCTCTTCGATATTGCCAGAAACGACCAACGCGGAACATGGGTTTCAGCCTGCCATGATGTGGTTAGTGCAGTTCTTGAAATCAGCCCGCCTTGCGCTTCTTGCGTCATTCGCACTCATACTCGGTGCTTGCCAACTTGATGTCGATATCGCCGTGTCGATGTCTGCGAACGGTTCGGGCTCGGTGAGTGTTCGCGCCGTCGCTGATCAGACGCTGGTTGAGGCAGCACCGTCTATTGCGTCTCAAGTACTCGTTGACGATCTGCTCGAAGCCGGTTGGCTCGTCGATGGCCCCTCCCCAACCGATGACGGTGGAGTGGTAATGGTGCTCACCCACAACTTTTCTAACGCAGAAGAACTTGCGCTCATCCTCGGATCGATCGGCCCTCCTCTTTCGGACGTCACTGCTCGGCGTGATGTGACTCGCGACGCTCTCGACAATGTGATCGCTGCGGAAAACTCGGTGTCAGCAAATCTTGGCCTCGTTAACGGGTTCAACGACTTTTCAGACAGTGACCTCAATGCTCTGCTTGGCGGAACGCCATATGGTGATGTGCTCGGAGGACGCTACCCGTCAGATGTGATGACTGTCGATATTTCGATTGCGATGCCTGAAACCAGTGCCGAAGGTGGCGAACGTATTGAGATGTGGAGTGCTCCCCTCAATGGTTCAACGGCGAGTCTCGAAATGACCACCCGTCAGACCACTAACAACCCCATCACGTGGACAAGTCGCATTTCGACAGCTCTCGGCTACCTCCTTGTGGTGTGGGTTGCTGTATCGGTCATTTTCATCTCATGGGTTGTTATCGCACGGCGTCGCCGTGCTCAACGGCATCATGCTGGCTAATCTCATAGTTCGTGAGCGATGAAACCGGAACCCCGTCGAACGATCTTGATATAGATCAGATCGCTGCCGAACTCGACAACGTCGCGGCTGCCCTCACACGACTCAGCGACGGCACCTACTGGACCGATGAAGTCACCGGGGAAGAATTGCCCGCCGAGGTACTTGCTGCTGACCCGACGCGGCGTCGACTCTCGTGATCGACATCGTTGACCTCCATCGGCGATGCCTACTGGGTAGCGCTGAAGCACAACTGTGGTCGGAACACTGTGCATCTGATGCGCGTGCGAATGAGCCGGGGCCTGGTCAGCGCTTTGCAATCGTTGCCACACACGCCCTCGACAACGTCACCGCTCTGTGGCAATCGCGGCTTCCGTCTATTCCCCACGACGACAGTGCGACGGTCGTGCCACGTAACCGAACACACGTTGGTGAGTACCTCAACAAGCTTCGCGCCGAAGTCACTGAACTCGAGAACGCCACCGACCCTGATGTTGACCCGTCGACGAAGCGGATGTGCCGACGGATTGCGTGTGAAGTAGATCTCCTTCTCGAAGAGGCCAGCCGACTCAGAGTTGACCTGTGACGATGAGGCGTGTCGAAGTCGCCCCAGGCGTTGAACTCGACGTCAGAGATGAGGGTTCGGGTGAAAAGGGTGTTGCGGTGTTGCTCCACGGATTTCCTGAATCGTCGCATTCATGGCGCCACCAAGTGCAACCACTTGTTGCGGCTGGATGGCGGGTGCTCGTTCCCGATCAGCGGGGGTATGCGAGTTCAAGTGTTCCTTCAGATGTTTCTGCCTACCGTGGCGACGTCCTCGCAGACGATGTGATTGCCCTGCTCGACGACATCGATGCCGATGATGCCGTCATCGTCGGTCACGACTGGGGAGCGATCGTCACTTGGCATGTCGGACAACGTCACCCATCCCGCTGTCGAGCCCTCATCGCTGCAAGTGTCCCTTATACGCCGTGGCCGGTTCACCCGATCGAGAATTTACAGGCGGTGCACGGCGACGAGTTTTTCTACATCCTCTACTTCCAAGCTCCGGGAGTTGCTGATGCAGAGCTAGATGCTGACCCGCAACGCTTTCTGCTGTCGATTGCACATATGGCTTCTGGAGACGGCATGCGATCGCTCGTCGGCGGCCCGCTTCCCGCTGAAGGCACACGACTCACCGACTATTTCGAGCACATGATCGGTGGACGAATTGAGGGCTGCCCATCGTGGATGACGAGCGACGACCTTGCGGTGTACACCGAGCAGTTCACGACAAGTGGATTCACCGGACCGATCAACTGGTATCGCAATCTCGATGCCAACTACGACATTTTTGATCCGATCGGGGCAGCACCACTCACGATGCCAGCCTTTTTTGTTGCCGGTGACCTCGACCCGGTCATTCTTGGTCGACCTGAATATCTCGGTCGCATGTCATCCGAACTTCCGAATCACCGGGCGACAGAGCTCATCGAAGGCATCGGGCATTGGGTGCAGCAGGAAGCTCCTGAGGCGTTCAACCAGATCGTGCTTGGCTGGCTTGACTCGCTCTGAGATACGCCTGCTGCTCAAGCGGGTGTTGCCAGTAGGCGCGGCGGTCAACTGCCGCCCACAAAGACGTTGATCGGTCACCTGCAATTCTTCTGGGAAGCCAACCGACTACTGCAACAGGCGCCATGATCGCCATCCAGCCGAGGTAGACGATGGGAAAGAACGGTCCCATGAGTCGTGATTGCCAGACGTGCACATCTTCGTGGTCGGTGACTAGGCGCCGGCGGCCCTCGTCGGACGTATCGCCAGCACCAGACACCACATTTCCAACCGTGATTGCAAAGTTTCGGCGAACGACAAAACCCCGGCTGTACACATGTCGATTCGACCTCTTGCTCAACGACTCGTCGTATTCACCGGGGGTGAGCATCCCGACCAATTGAGGCACGAGCGACGCTGCTGTCGTTACGAGTGCCCAGGTTGAGTCGAGGACGAACGCCACGCAACCTTTGCGTGATGTCCATTCGTATATCTGCCGGAAGCCCGATATCGCTCCGTTGGAAGCGGCAACAGCGGCGGCGGGTCCAGTCAGGCCTATGAACGTGCCGGCCCCGGCACCAAGTGCCGCACCGACTGCGCCTACGGCAGCAGCTTCAAGAACTCGCTCGTTCACCGATCGCGCATTTTGGCGAGCAACCTCAGAAGTTCGAGATATAGCCATACGAGCGTGACGAGAAGGCCGAATGCCGCAAACCACTCAAAGTGCTTTGGCAGCCCCGACTGCGCCCCACGCTCAATGAAATCAAAATCGAGAGCCAGATTCATCGCCGCAAGGCCGACAACAAGCACGCTGAAGCCGATCGACATCAGACTCGGACTTGAAAGAAATGAGACGTTCCCGCCGAAGAGCGAGAAAACCCAAGTGACGAGATAAAACACCATCAATCCAAGGGTGGCTGAAATCACGATTTTGCGGAACCGGTCGGTCACGCGAATAATGCCGGTGAGGTACATCCCCAACATGACGGCTGTGACCGCCATGGTTGCACCTGCCGCCTGGATGACAATGCCGTCGTAGAACTCTTCAAAAGCACGAGAGACCGAGCCAACAAAGACACCTTGGGCAAGGGCGTAAACCGGAGCAACGAAGCGTGCGAGATGAGGCTTAAACGCCATCAGGAATGCGAGCCCGATGCCAACGAAGACACCCACCATCGCAAGTGAAGGAATTCCATATTGGACGACGCCTTGGCTATCCACCGATGGGGAGCCCGTCTGGTACCAGCCGTATGCGGCAGAGATCATCAACAACACGAGCAGCACGGCTGTAGCGCTCACACTGCCCTTCACCGTCATTGATTCGCCCGGAGCGGGCGGCGGCGACCATTCAGAAACTGGACCGTCGTTTACTCCGGCACGTTGCGACGCTTCAGGCGCCGCCCACTTTTCAAGGGTTCGTTCATTGAGGACGGGGTTCGACATCATCTACCTCCAAGAGATCTATTATCGAATTACAAATATGTTACCTCGCGTTTTTCGGTGGGGGTCGGCCCGTGGGTCGGTATCGTGACAGTTGTCTCATCCACCGAATGCCACCGCAAAGGGAGCCGTAATGGCGAAGGAACGAGTTGACAGAGACGACGAGGATCTCGTCCGTCTATATCTCACCGACATCGGTCAATATGTCCTGCTCACGAAGGACGACGAAGTCCGACTTGCAAAGGAAATCGAGGCCGGCAAAGAGGCGCTTGAAGCGCTCGAGACCGGTGGCAAAGACCTCACCACTCACAAGAAGCGTGAATTGCGCCGCACCGCCCGCCGAGGTGAAGAAGCAGAACGCCAATTTGTTCAGTCAAACCTTCGTCTTGTTGTCTCGATCGCAAAGAAGTACCAGGCCTCAGGCTTGCCGCTTCTCGACCTCATCCAAGAGGGAAACCTCGGCCTCATGCACGCCGTCGAAAAGTTCGACTGGCGGAAGGGCTTCAAATTCTCCACGTATGCAACATGGTGGATCCGCCAGGCCATCACCCGTGGCATCGCAAACACCGGCCGCACCATTCGGCTTCCAGTCCACGCTGGTGACACTCTCGCTCGCCTGCAGAAGGCCCGCACCCGTCTCGAACTGAAGTATGGCCGCCCGGCAACGCTGGCCGAGCTCGCTCAAGAAGTCGAGATGCCAGAAGACAAGGTTACCGAAGCGCTTCGCTTCGCCGCTGAGCCACTTTCGCTGTCTGAGCCGCTGCGTGAAGATGGCGACGCCGAACTCGGTGACGTTGTTGAAGACCGCTCTGCTGAATCGCCTTTCGAGGTTGCGGCAACCGCTCTGCTTCCTGAAGAGATCTCACGTCTGCTCGCACCGCTCGATGAACGCGAGAGCGAGATTTTGAAACTGCGGTTCGGTCTTGATCGTGGCGAACCCCGCACGCTCGAAGAGGTTGGTGAGCATTTCAACCTCACGCGTGAGCGCATTCGCCAGATCGAAGCTCGTGCGATGTCGAAGTTGCGTCACCCCTCCAGCGACACGGGTGCCCGCGACTTGCTTGCGGTCTAACCGTTCACCACTCCTGCCCGCAGGTTGAGATTTCTGCCCCCACTCTCGGGTGGCATAGTTGCATTCAGCCCACCTGAAGGAACTCGACGAGATTTCCGTCTGGGTCGCGAACAATCGCAATAGTGACCCCTGGACGAAGTTCGACAACTGGCGTCACCACTTTCACGTCAGCTGCTTCGCAGGCAGCGACCACGTCGCGAATGTTCTCCATGTGGATGGTGAAATATCGGTAGCCGGTTCCGCCTTCAATCCCCCCGCTCCCGGGTCGAGACTCAGGTGTCGTCTCGAAACACACCAACTTGATGAGCGAATCACCGCAACGCAGACGGTGCATCGTGCCTCCACCGCCAATGGGCATTGGCATATCACCTTCGTGGTTCATGCCGAGAAGATCTCGATAGAACGCAAGGGAGTTTTCTGAGTCTTGAATGACGATGCCGAGGTCGATTGCTCGTTGCTGATGTTGAATGGCCATGTCTGCAAACTACGCGACCTGACAACACCCCCAGCGAGCCGGGCGCCTAACGTGAGGGCCATGGACTTCACAGCTGAACATGATGAGTTTCGTGCCGTTGTTCGATCGTTCGTCGAGCAAGAGGTGAATCCGCGAATTCCTGAATGGGAAGAGGCCGAGATGATGCCGCTCCGTGACATCTTCTCGAAGATGGGTTCGCTCGGGTTTCTCGGACTTGAATATGAACCCGAGTTCGGCGGGCAGGGCGGCGATCATCTGTTCACGGTGATTCTCGCAGAGGAGTTTGGTCGCTGTGACCACGGCTCTTTACCGATGGCCCTCGGAGTTCAGGTCGATATGGCCACGCCTTCACTCGCCAAGTTCGGAACTGCCGAGCAAAAAGAGAGGTACCTCAAGCCTGCCCTGCAGGGAACAAACGTCTGCTCTATCGCAGTGAGCGAACCCGACGCCGGCTCTGATGTTGCTGGGATCAGAACTCGAGCTATTCGTGACGGTGACCAATGGGTGATCAACGGTTCGAAAATGTGGATAACGAATTCTCTGCAGGCCGATTGGTTGTGCCTACTTGCACGAACCTCTGATGACATTGGCTACAGCGGCATGAGTCAGATCATCGTGCCCACCGACACCGAGGGCTTCTCGGTGTCGAAGAAACTCGACAAGCTCGGCATGCGGGCTTCCGATACAGGTTTGCTGTCATTTGATGATTGTCGGGTTCCGGTGAGCAACACAATTGGCGAGATCGGTCGAGGCTTTCAGCAACAGATGTCGCAGTTCGTTGTTGAGCGTATGTGGGCGGCTTATTCATGCGTTGGTGCATGCGAGTTGGCCTTGGAACGTACTGCTGAGTATCTGCGTGAGCGCCATGCATTTGGTAAGCCGCTACTTGCCAATCAACACCTTCAGTACACGCTTGCGGAGCTCTCTGCCGAGCTTGATCTGTTGCGCAGTTACAACTATTCAATTGCCGACAAATATCAACGAGGCATCGACACCACCCGGGAGGCGACGATTGCAAAATTGACCGCTGGTCGTCTTGTTCGCAAGGTTGCCGATGCCTGCTTGCAGTATCACGGTGGCATGGGTTACGTCGAGGAGACGTGGACTGCTCGCTTCTTCCGTGACAATCGTCTGTCGTCGATCGGAGGAGGAGCTGACGAGGTGATGTTGCAAGTACTTGCTCGCCTCGACGGATTCACCGCCTAAATCGACAGCGGCCCGAGTTCCCCACGCGTTTCGATGGGGGGTCACCACCTTCTGACCCCTAAATTCGAGTTATGGACGTACGGAGCCTCATGCGCCAAGCTGCGCATCTCAACTCGCATCGAACCGCAATCATCTACACCGATGGCATCACTTCGGAGCACCTCAGTTTCGCTGAGGCGTGGCAACGTGGTGTCCGGATGGCGAATGCCCTTCTTGAGTTAGGTCTGCATCCGGGTGACCGTATTGGTGTGCTTGAAGACAATTCAATCGGTGCACAGGACTTCTTCGCCGGTGCGGCAGCCGGTGGGTTTGTGCGGGTGCCTCTCTATGCCCGAAACAGTGTTGACAGCCACCACCACATGCTTGATCACACCGGCTGTCGGGCGGTTGTCGTTGCCGGCCATTATCTCGATGAAATTGATGCGGTGCGTGACCGGCTACCAAACCTTGAGCACGTGGTCGTGCGTGGTGATGATTACGAGTCATGGCTTGCAAGCTTCTCGGCTGATGACCCGAACGTGGAGATCAGCCCTGACGACTGGTACATCATTCGCCACACCGGTGGAACGACAGGTAAGTCAAAAGGTGTCGCCTATAGCCACCGGTCGTGGCTTGCTGCTGGACGCGACTGGTTCTACAACTTTCCGCCGATGGAGGCTGGCGACAGGTGCTTGCATGTGGGGCCTATTTCTCACGGGTCGGGCTATCTCTACACTCCGACGTGGTTGAGTGGTGGCACCAATGTGATGCTCGACCATTTTGATCCTGCCGAAACCATTGAGATCATGGAGCGAGAGAAAATCTCGTACATGTTTGCGGTGCCGGCAATGTTGAATGCTCTGGCTCGTGAACCGAGTGCTCGTTCTCGCGATTGGTCGTCGCTGCGGGTGGTGCAAATCGGTGGATCTCCGATTGCTGATGAAACCGCTCTCCTTGGTCGCGAAGTCTTCGGCCCAGTGCTGTTTCAGGGGTACGGACAGACCGAGGCGGTGCCGGTATGCATGATGGGGCCAGATGAGTGGTTCTCCGAGGTGCCGGGGTCAAACCCTTTGCGCTCAACCGGACGGGCATTGCCATTTGCGCTTCTTGAAATTCGTGACCCTGAGGATTCTTCGTTGAGTCTGCCGATTGGTGAAGAGGGCGAGATCGCTATTCGTTGCGACGGTCAAATGACTGGTTTCTGGGAGAACCCTGAGGCAACTGCTGAGCGGATCACCGCCGATGGCTTCGTGCTCACCGGTGACATTGGCCGACTCGACGAGAACGGTTATCTCTACGTGCTCGATCGCAAAGACGACATGATTATTTCTGGTGGCTACAACATCTGGCCTGCAGAGCTTGAGAACACGATCGCTGAGCATCCGGCTGTTGTTGAGGTAGCGGTGTTCGCAGTTCCTGATGATCGTTGGGGGGAGACCCCTGCGGCGGTGTGTGTGGTTGCGGAAGGTGATGACAATCACGATGCGTATCGAACCGAAATCGTTCAGTTGTGTGTCGACCAATTGGGTTCGTATAAGAAGCCCGGAGTTGTCGAGTTGAGAACCGATCCGCTGCCAAAGAGCCCAGTGGGTAAGGTCCAGCGGCGCACTCTGCGCGAGCCCTATTGGCAAGGGGTTGATCGACGGGTCGGGGGTGTGTAGTGGGTGACGTCTTGCTGATGACCGACACGGCGGCGGCGAGCCTTCGTGACACGGTCTCTTCATTTGCTCCGCATCTTCAGATTCTCGAGTTGGTCGATGGTGTTGAGTTCTCTGAAGATGAACTTGAGAGCATCACCCACGCATTCTTTTCTGCTGACTGCTGGCCTGACCGGAGCACTTCGTTTCTTAAAACAAGCCTTGCGGCCCCTCGCTTGAGGTGGCTGCAAAGTGCGTCAGCCGGAGGCGACCATCCTGTGTTTGGCCGATTCCAAGATCGTGGGGTGGAGGTGCTGTTTACGCCCGGAGGTTCGGCACCATCGATCGCTCAGACCGTCATGTTGATGCTGCTGGCACTGGTTCGTGGTCTTCCCGAACTGCTTGATGCTCAGCAACGCCGCGCCTGGGAAGTGCGGTCAACGGTCGACGTCGGCGATCTGCGCGTTGGCATTATCGGTATGGGGTCGATTGGTGCGGAGGTCGCAAAACTGGTGTTGGTCACCGGTGCTGAAGTGATCGGAGTGCGTCGAACTCCGCGTGGTGACGAGCCATGCGAAACCTGGCCCGAATCACGTCGTGATGAGGTGCTGTCGACCTCAGACGTCGTCGTGCTGTGTATGCCACTTACTGATGAAACCCATCATGCGATTGGCAATCGTGAGTTTGGTCTTATGCGGGAGGGTTCAATCATCATCAATGTGGGTCGAGGTAACTGTGTTGATGAAGAAGCGATGATTGCTCACCTGCGGTCAGGGCATCTGGGTGGAGCGGGTCTCGATGTGTTCGCAGTTGAGCCTCTTCCTGAAGAAAGCCCGTTGTGGTCGATGCCTCGGGTCATCGTGTCTCCGCATTCCTCCGGTACAACCGATCGCTCGATTCGTCGGACGGAAGACGCGTTCATCGAGAACCTTCGCGCTGAGGTTAGGTCTACCAGTTCATAGCAGAGCCGACGAGAACAACTCACAGAGCACCACTAATGATCTGGCATATCGCGCTTAAGACCGACTGGGTTGATGCTCAGGCCGTGGGCCACTACCGCGTCAGTACTCGCGGAATGACGCTCGATGAGGTCGGGTACATCCACTGTTCAAAGCCCGAGCAGATAGAAGCTGTCGCAGAGCGGTTTTACTCAGACCTTTCAGAGCTGCTCCTGCTCGAAATCGATCCTGACCTTGTCGATGCTGACATCATCGATGAACCGCCCGCTCCGGGAGTCGAGGAACTGTTCGCCCACATATATGGTCCACTGCCAATCGCCGCCGTTCGCAGCGTTCGACAGTGGACCAAATCAGAAAATGGTTGGCAACTTCCGGATCAGGGTCCCGAGAATGCCGCCGCGCTGTCAGAACCCTTCTCTGCGTAGAAGGTTTCCTTTGGGTTGTAGTCGCGAGCTGCCTCTTCGGTGGAGGCAATTTCTGAGCGACCGACAACAAACCAATGCACCTCGTCCGGGCCGTCGGCAAGACGCAGCGTGCGCTGGCTTGCATACATGCGGGCGAGAGGGGTCCACTGCGAGACACCCGTGCCACCGTGGATCTGAATGGCTTCGTCAACAATCTGGCAGGTGCGGATCGGCACCATTGCCTTGACGGCGCTCACCCACACGCGAGCCTCAGCGTTTCCGAGTTCGTCCATTGCTTTGGCGGCTGTGAGCACCATCCGTCGCATTGACTCGATTTCAATGCGAGCCTTGGCAATAACCTCTGGGTTTTTGCCAAGGTTTGCAATGCGCTTGCCGAATGCTTCGCGGGTGATGCCACGCTTCACCATGAGCTCAAGAGCCTTCTCGGCTGCACCAACTGAACGCATGCAGTGGTGAATACGGCCTGGTCCGAGACGAAGCTGCGAAATTTCGAATCCTTTACCCTCGCCCCACAGCATGTTTGACGCAGGAACGCGAACATTGTTGAATCGGATGTGCATGTGACCATGAGGAGCGTCATCTTCGCCGAACACGTGCATTGCTCCACGAATCTCAACGCCTGGGGTGTCTCGAGGAACGAGAATCTGTGACTGACGACGGTGAACTGGGCCGTCGGGGTCGGTTTGCACCATGACGATCATGATCTTGCAACGTGGGTCGCCGGCACCCGATGACCAGTATTTCTCACCGGTGATCACGTACTCGTCGCCGTCACGAATTGCACGACAGGCGAGTTGCTTCGCATCTGATGACGGCATGTCGGGCTCGGTCATGATGTATGCCGAACGAATTTCGCCATTGAGGAGTGGATTCAACCACTGCTCTTTTTGCTCTGGGGTGCCAACACGCTCGAGCACTTCCATGTTGCCGGTGTCAGGCGCAGAGCAATTCAAGCATTCAGAAGCGATGGGGTTCTTGCCGAGTTCAACAGCGATGTAGGCGTAATCAAGGTTTGAGAGACCTTCACCGGTCTCTGCATCTGGAAGGAAGAAGTTCCAGAGGCCCACCTCTTTTGCCTTTGCCTTGATCGAGTCAAGAAGCTCGAGCTGGCCTTCGCCGTAACCCCAGTGGTCTTCACGTCCCTCGCCGAGGCGGAAGAATTCAGCTGTCTTTGGCTCGATTTCTTCGGCGATGAATGTCTTTACTTTTTCGTACAACGGACGGGCTGCTTCCGACATCCGAAGGTCATACATGTCTGGAGTTGATGGTAGAGCGGTCATTTATCCGACAGTAATCGCGTTTCGCCAATTACTCCACATCGGGGTCGTCGTCGAGTGGCTCTCGACCACTTTTTCGCCGGTCAGCAATTCGCTCCCGACGCGCCTGTTCCTCTTCGAGGGCAGCCTCTTCGGCGACGAGACGGCGGAGGCTCGCAAACCGCAATGGGTCGAGTTCACCAGCACTAATTGCTGCTTGCACTGCGCAACCGGGCTCTTGATCATGCTTGCAATCCCTAAACCGGCAGTCATCCATGAGATCAAAGACGTCAAGAAATGCTCGCTCAATGCCGCGGCCTGACAACCACAGGCTCACTGCCCTAAACCCAGGGGTATCGATCAGCCAGCCACCGTTAGCAAGTGGGAGCAGTTGTGTCGCCACCGTAGTGTGCCGGCCACGCTGATCGTGCTCGCGTACCTCTGAGGTTGCCATCTCTTGGCTTCCAATCAACGAGTTCACAAGCGTCGACTTGCCAACTCCAGAGGCGCCAAAGAACGCAAGAGTGCGGCCCCCTTCGGCGGCAGCACGGATCGGCTCGAGGCCGACACCGGTGATTCCACTTGCGATGTGTGCCGGCACACCAGCTGCAACAGCTTGAAGTTCAGCAACAGTTGCCTCGATGCCGTCGGCAACGTCTGACTTCGTGAGCACGATCTGTGGTTGCGCCCCTGAGTCGAACGCAAGCACAAGCTCTCGCTCGAGTCGCCTCTGATTGGGAGGTGCAGTGAGCGCGTGTACGAGAAAGACCACATCTATGTTTGCTGCCAACACGTCGGCTTCTGCTCGGTCGCCCTCGTGAGAAGCACGACGGACAAACGCCGACCGGCGACTGATGACATGTGCAACACGTTCGACGGCCTCATCAACAACAACCCAATCTCCGACGGCGACGTCTGCACCAATATTTCTCACCCGCAACGGTTCGACATCGGTGGCGTGTCGCAAGATGGTGCTCCAGCCTCGGTCGATACGACTTACCCGACCCGGGGTGCCATGCGCGCCAGGTCCACCTATGTCCTGCCAAGCGGCATCAAGGTGCTCGTCCCAGCCGAGCAACACGTCAGGCATCACCGCGAACGGTATCGCTATTAGATGGTTCCTGCGATCAACCGGCCCCGGACCTCAACTGCTCGTTCACGAACCTCCTCGATATCAGAAAGGCGATCAAGGTTTGCGTAGACGCGAGCCATTCGGTGGTTCGAACGGAGAGCATTACGATTCCGGTCAAGAAAATCCCAGTAAAGCGTGGTGAACGGACACGCCTTGTCACCGGTGCGTGCTTTGCGATCAAAGCTGCAGTCACCGCAGAAATCCGTCATCTTTGAGATGTAGTTGCCGCCTGACACGTAGGGCTTTGTGCTCATCCGGCCACCATCTGCGTACATGCCCATCCCGATCACGTTCGGTGCCATCACCCATTCGGCACCGTCTATAAACGATGCCCACATCCACCGCATCATCTTTGAAGGATCAATTCCCGCCAGCGTTGCAAGGTTGGCAAGCACCATGAGTCGAGGAATGTGATGGGTCCACGCATCTTGCGCAACCCATTTGGCTACGTGCGCAACACAATTCATCTCGGTGTGAGCTCCAGCAAACGACGGGGGCACGGGTGCATCGTCATTGAAGTGATTTTTATCGACGTAGTCGGGCCCAAACCACCAGTAGAGGCCGTGGACATATTCGCGCCAGCCGATGATCTGTCGAATGAATCCCTCAATTGAATTCAGTGCGATGTCGTCACCAAGTTCTTTCACCGCTGCAATGACTTCTGC
>Ga0160423_10000095_pt1 | contig 60116 bp, 54 predicted proteins | sample CRUFie14St8metaG_FD_108191 | JGI IMG/M metagenome (GOLD analysis project Ga0160423, IMG submission 108191) | Marine microbial communities from the Costa Rica Dome - CRUD Field 142mm St8 metaG | ecosystem: Environmental > Aquatic > Marine > Oceanic > Photic zone | place: Costa Rica: the Eastern...
TGGACTAATTGATATGAGAATTCTGTAAAGCTAAGTCCTGTTTCAAGTCGGCTTTTAACAGAATCTTTAGACATCATATAATTAATAGAAATATGTTTGCCAATATCACGAATAAAATTTAAAAAGGAAAAGCTCTTAAACCAGCTATAATTATTTACTATTTCTGCGGAGTTCTCTCCGCATTCAAAGTTTAGGAATTTATTTAGTTGTTTTTGAACAGAATTTAAGTTGTGAGATAATGTTTTCTCATTAAGCAGATTTCTCTCTTTACTTTTGCCAGAAGGGTCTCCAACCATTCCAGTTGCTCCTCCAACAAGAATGATAGGCTTATGTCCACATTTTTGAAGATGTAATAGAGTCATAATTTGAACTAAATTACCAACATGCAGTGAGTCTGCAGTTGGATCAAATCCAATATATGCAGATGTCATCTCACTTTGAAATTGTTCTTCTGTACCGGGCATAATATCATGAATCATGCCTCTCCATTTAAGCTCTTGTATAAAGTTCACTTGCAAAATTTTTATCAAAAATAGATAAATTATTAATTATAGCTTTTATTACTAAATGTATATTTGCAACATGATATTTGTAACAGGAGGTACCGGATTAGTTGGTTCTCATATTTTATTAAAATTATCTTTACAACAAAGAGGCTTCATAGCATTAAAACGATCTTCTTCAAGTTTATCTGTATGTAGAAATATATTCTCTTATTATAATTTAACTCATTTGTTTCAAAAGATAAAATGGGTTGATGGCGATATTAACGATATTTCTATTTTAAAAGAATCAATGATTGATTGTCAATATGTTATACATTGTGCTGCTATTGTTTCATTTCACAAATCAGATTTACAACTAATGCAAAAGATAAATATTGAAGGTACAGCTAACGTGATGAATGTTGCATTAGAGTCTAATATTAAAAAATGTGTATATATTAGTTCAGTAGCTACATTGGGTTATGAAGAAAATACTATTATAGACGAAAGCAACTATTTTAAGCACCAAAATAAAAATAGCAACTATGCAATAACTAAATATTATGCTGAGCAAGAAGTTTGGCGAGCAGCTGCAGAAGGTTTAAAAGTAGTTATTGTTAACCCATCTATTATTTTGGGACCAGGTAATTGGAATAAAGGAAGCTCACAGATTTTTAAAAAAATATATAATGGACTTAGATTTTACTCTGAAGGAGGTTCCGGATATGTAGATGTTGTTGATGTAGCTGATGCTGTTTTAAAGCTTCTTTTTTCTAATATTAATAACGAGAGGTTTATTTTAAATTCAGTTAACTTATCATATAGAAAGTGTTTTGATAAAATAGCGTATTATCTTAATAAACCAAGAGCAACAATTAAGGTTAATTCAGTATTAAAGGAAATTTCATGGAGATTAGAGTGGTTAAAATCTACATTTACAGGTGCAAAACCATTAATCACTAAAGAAACAGCACATAATGCTATGATGTTTAGAAAATATTCAAATAAAAAAATTAAGGAATTTATTGATTTTGAATTTACTCCCATTGATGAGACAATAAAAAAATATTCTAAATGGTTTATTAAGGAGCTATGAGATTTTCATTGTTAATTTCATCAATAGCAAGAGTATAAATTTCCTCTAATTTTTCAGGCTTACTAGAATAATATAGCATAGACTGTTGAAAATCTTCATGTGATATCTTATACTTTAGAAAAACAGAATTTTGACTATTATTCTGTAATAGTTTATATTTTTCAAAATTTGTTCTTTTTAAGTTGTCAAACTTAGCTTCATTTAAATGAATATCTTTAATAATATTAATAAACATTTTTTCTGATAATACATTTGATTTTGAGCTAATCTCTTTTTTACAGCAAGAAAAAAATATTACTATAAAAAAAATATATACGTATTGCATATTACAAATATAAACTAAAGAATTTAATAAAAAGTTGTTTTTAGCTGGCATTAAATTTAAAAACTAATGGAGTTAATATAAATAATATTAATAATACAATACAAAGACACATGTTAAGTACTTAAAAGATGTATATTTGCTTTAGTTATTAATCAAACAATTTTTTAAAATGAAAAAATTAATGTATTTCTTTTTTGCATGTGGTATTTTTTTCTTTTCTGCTTGTAGCTCGGGCAGCGGAGATGCTGAAGCAACAACAGAAGAGGCTGTAGTTGAGGAGGCTGCTGTAGTTGAGGAGCCTGCTGTAGTTGAGGAGGCTGTTACAGATTCTACTTCTGAAGAAGAGGTTGAAGAGATGGAGTAAGTATTTAATTACTTCAAAAGAAAAAAGCATCTAGAAATAGATGCTTTTTTATCTTTTAAAAGTAAGGCTCATACCTTTTTTATTTTCGTTAAAGTTTCCATTTTCATAGGCAAGATGACCATTAACAAAAGTGTGTGTGACTTTTGAATTAAAAATTTCACCTTCAAATGGAGACCATCCACATTTATATAAAATATTATTTTTTGAAACTTTCCATGACTTGTTGGGATTTACTAGTACTAAATCAGCATAATATCCTTCTCTAATAAAACCTCTATTTTCTATTTTAAAGCAAATAGCAGGATTATGACACATTTTTTCCACTAATTTTTCAAGGGATAATTTACCTCTTTTTACAAATTCTAGCATTGCAGTAAGGCCATGTTGAACAAGTGGACCCCCTGAAGGACATTTAAGATATGTATTATTTTTTTCTTTTAGTGTATGAGGCGCATGGTCTGTCGCTATAATATCTATTTGATTGTTTATTAATGCATTAATTAACGCATCTTTATCTGATTTTTTTTTAATTGCAGGATTCCATTTAATTAGACTACCTTTTTCTTTGTATCTTTTATCATCAAACCACAAATGATGAATGCAGACTTCAGAAGTTATTTGTTTTTTTTCTAGCGGAAGTTTATTGTCAAATAAGCTAATTTCTTTTTCTGTTGATATGTGAAATACATGAAGTCTGGTATTGTATTTTTTGGCTAGTGCAATAGCTAGTGATGATGATTTAAAGCATGCTTCAGAGCTTCTAATTTTAGGGTGTTCTTCAATAGGAATATTCTCACCAAAAACATCAATAGCCTTTTTAAGATTAGTTTTAATAGTCATTTCATCTTCACAATGAACGGCAACTAACATAGTGGTTTTTTTAAATATTTCACTCAGTACATCAATGTTATCTACTAGCATATCTCCAGTTGATGAGCCCATAAATATTTTTATTGCACCTACTTTTTTCGGATTAGTTTTTAAAACCTCATTTATATTATCATTGCTTACTCCCATAAAAAATGTAAAGTTTGCAAGAGATTTTTCTTCGGCAATATCAAATTTTTCTTGTAAAAGTTTTTGAGTTAGTACTTGTGGATTTGTATTAGGCATTTCCATAAATGATGTAATTCCGCCTGCAACAGCAGCCTTACTCTCAGTGTAAATATCTCCTTTGTGAGTAAGTCCAGGTTCTCTAAAATGCACCTGATCATCAATGATGCCTGGTAAAAGCAATAACCCCTTAGCATCTATTATTTTATCAACAGTCAGATTAATATTGTTATCAATTTTGCTTATAAATTGATTTTTAATTAAGATATCTGACTTAAATTTTTTTCCTTCATTAACTATTTGAGCATTTTTAATTAATGTAAGCATAACCTATCTTTTCCAGCTTTTAAAAAGACTAGATAATTTCATTTGTATAACTCCCAAAACAGCTTCAAAGAAAATATTACTACTCATTTTAGACTTCCCCTCTTTTCTGTCAGTGAAGATAACAGGAACTTCTACAATATCAAAACCATATTTCCAGGCTTTAAATTTCATTTCAATTTGAAAAGCATATCCAATAAATTGAATTTTATCAAGATTAATTGTTTCAAGTATCTCTCTATAATAACACTTAAATCCAGCCGTAGAGTCATTAATAGGCATTCCAGTAATAAATTTTACATATTTCGAAGCGAAGAAGGACATTAGTAGTCTGCTCATTGGCCAATTTACGATGTTTACTCCATTAACATATCTTGATCCTATTGCTAGTCCTTCCACACTTTGACTGGCATGATACAGTCTTGTTAGATCATTTGGATCATGTGAAAAATCAGCATCCATCTCAAAAATATATTTATAGTTTTTTTTAAGTGCCCATTTGAAGCCAAATATATATGCAGTACCCAAACCTAGTTTTTTTGTTCTTTTTTCAAGAAACAATATTTTAGCATATTCCTTTTGAAGTTTTTTAACAATTTCTGACGTCTTGTCTGGGGACCCATCATCAACTATAAGCACATGAAATTTCTTTTTTAAGGAAAAGACTTTACGAATTATTTTTTCAATATTTTCTTTTTCGTTATATGTAGGAATTATAATTAGTGAATCAGACATCAAAAAGTATTGTTTTAAAAATTACAAAAGTACAAAACAAAGACATTAAATAACACTATCTTTAATTTCTGTTACTATTAAAGGATTTAGTAATGTACTGGTGTCTCCTAAATTTTTCGAATCTCCGCAAGCAAGCTTTCTGAGTATACGTCTCATAATTTTTCCTGAACGAGTTTTTGGTAGATCTTTAACAAATTGTATTTTATCGGCCTTTGCGATAGGACCTAATTCTTTAGAAAGAAGGTTGTTTATTTCTTGTTTTAATTGGTTGTTTTTCTCTGGCTCATGATGACAAACAACATATGCGTAAATTGCGTTACCTTTAATGGGGTGAGGATAGCTCACAACAGCTGTTTCACAAACATCATTATGTTGATCTATTGCACTTTCTATTTCAGCTGTGCCTAAATTATGACCAGAAACAATAATTATATCATCTACTCTTCCAGTAATTCTATATAAATGGTTTTCATCTCTATATGCCCCATCTCCTGTAAAATACTTATTTTGAAATTTAGAAAAATATGTTTCTTTAAATCTTTTATGATTTCCGTAAATAGTTCTTGCTATTGAAGGCCAGGGAAATTTTATACAAAGTCTACCTTCAATATTATTCTCAAAAATTTCTTCACCCTTTTCGTTCATTAAGCAAGGTTGTATTCCTGGTAAGGGTAGAGTTGCATATGTAGCTTTAGATGGAGTAATCCCAGCTAAGTTTGATATCATTATTCCACCTGTTTCTGTTTGCCACCAAGTATCAACTATTGGTGTATTTAAATTGCCAATTTTTTCATTATACCAATTCCACGCATCTTCATTTATAGGCTCTCCAACAGTTCCTAATACTTTTAAAGAAGATAGATTATATGGATGGACAAATTCATCACCTTGCGCTTCTAAAGCCCGAATTGCTGTTGGTGCAGTATAAAAGATATTTATTTTATGTTCATCAATAATCTCCCAAAATCTACTAAAGTTCGGATATGAAGGGATTCCCTCAAACATAACTGTTGTCGCTCCAGAAAGTAAAGGGCCATATATAATATATGAATGACCTGTAATCCATCCAATATCAGCAGTACACCAATAAAGATCTCCTTTTTTATATTGAAATACATTTCTGAAAGAAAATTCAGTATATATCATATATCCAGCAGTACTATGTTGTATTCCTTTGGGCTTTCCTGTAGATCCAGAAGTGTACAATATAAATAGAGGATCTTCGGAATCCATAATTTCGGCAGGACAGTTATTATTTGAATTATTCATTTCTTCATGCCACCATAGATCTCTGTTTTTAGTCATTCTAACACTCACTTGAGTACGTTTCAATACAATACACTTTTTTATTGATAATGAATTTTTCATTGCATCGTTTGCAATTTTTTTTAGAGGCGTTATTTTATCTCCTCTGTATCCTCCGTCAGCAGTTATTAAAATGTTACATTTTGCATCATTAATTCTATCAGACAATGATTTTGCAGAGAACCCTGCAAAAACAACAGAATGAATAGCTCCTATTCTGGCACAGGCAAGAACAGCAATTGCAAGTTGAGGAACCATAGGCATATACAAGCATATGCGATCTCCTTTTTTAGCGCCATTTTTTTTTAAAACATTGGCAAATTGACATACTTTTTCATGTAACTCTTTATATGTGAGTGTTTGGCTTTTTTCTTTTGGATTATTTGCAATCCATTTTATAGCTATTTGATTTCCATTTTTTTGTAAGTGTCTGTCTATACAATTCTCAGTTATATTTAACTTTCCTCCTTCAAACCACTTAATTTCAGGCTTGTTAAAATCCCATGAGAGGACTTTGTTCCATTTTTTATGCCAAAAAAAAGATTTAGCTTTTTCTTCCCAAAACTTTTCAGGATCAGAAATGCTTTCCTCATAAATTTCTTTGTATTTTTTATATGAATCTATATTTTGTTTCATGTGTTTTTTTCTAGCGATAACAAATATATGATTTATTAATATTTATTAGTATATAGATCACAATTAATTGCTCTAGTTTTTGTATGTTTATCCAATAATAATTTAAAATATAAGTCATGAGAAAATCTTTACTTTTTTTGTCCTTTTTAACAGCACTTTCTTTAAACGCTCAAGACTGTTCAGATTTATTTATTTCTGAATATGTTGAAGGCCCAGCAAATGACAATGCGATTGAAATATACAATCCTACAACAACTCCAATTAATTTATCAGGTTATACGGTAAATAGATATTCAAATGGAAACAATACAGTTACTACACCTTTTATTTTTAATTTATCTGGAACAATTGCAGCAGGTGATGTAATTGTAATTGGTAATGGTCAACAAGACTCAATTGATCTGGGGACTTATTGGTCAATTCCTGTTAGTAATGATTTATTTCAGTTATATGATGATAATTGTGCCGGAGATTACAATGCAAATTCAACATTTTATTTCAATGGGGATGATGCGATAACCATAGAATATAATAGTGCAATAGTCGATATTTTTGGCAAGGTTGGCGAGGATCCCGGTCTTGCATGGACTGATGATATAACTGCAGGATTTACTGATGTTAATGGGGGTACTTGGTGGACTAAAAGAAAAACATTAATAAGAAAATCTACAGTAAAACAGGGTGTTACTAACAACCCTATTCTTTTTAATCCTACAATAGAATATGATTCTTTACCAGATGCAACATATAATAATTTAGGAACTCATAATTGTGATTGCGCTACTACAACTAATATCGATGATGCTCAAAAAATTTCATATGTAATGTATCCAAATCCTCTTAAGTATGGAAATAACATCACTATTAATTCATCTCAACCTATTAAGCAAATTAGAATTATCAATATGGTTGGACAGAGATTTTTATTCAATAATATCATTAATGTTTCTGATTTTTCTATTGGTAATTACATTATAGAAATTGAATTTGAAAATGGGCTTGTTGAGGTAAGCAAACTAGTAATAGAATAAAATTCAACTTTATAAGCTTTCAAGTTTATGAAAAAAATAATAATACTAGTTTCTTTTTTTATTATACAGTTGTGTGCTAGTGCTCAAACAACAATTAGTGGAAAAATAACTGACAAAAAAACTGGAGAACCATTAATTGGAGCTACAATAGTTTATGAAAAAGGCAAGGGAACTGTAAGTGATTTTGAAGGAAATTATTCATTTTTGATTAATGAAGGTAAAAGAAATTTAACAATTTCATACGTTGGATATGAGAAATTATCATATTCGTTTAATGTTGGTTCAAAAAATCAAAGAATAGATTTTAAATTAAAGACACTTCTTTTAAATGAAGTTCAAGTTGTATCAGACGTTGCTATTGATAGGGAAACACCTGTTGCTTTTTCAACTATTCCTATGAAAAAGATTAATGAGGAGTTAGCCTCACAGGATATACCAATGGTATTAAATTCTACTCCTGGAGTATATGCCACTCAGGGTGGTGGTGGAGATGGAGATGCAAGAATCACAATTAGAGGCTTTAATCAAAGAAATGTTGCTGTAATGATAGACGGGATACCAGTTAATGATATGGAGAATGGATGGGTATATTGGAGTAATTGGTTTGGATTAGATGCAGTAACATCAAATATTCAGGTTCAAAGAGGATTAGGAGCTTCTAAGATTGCAATACCTTCTGTTGGTGGAACAATGAATATACTTACCAAAGGAACAAGTAATAAATCTGGCGGAATTGTAAAACAATCGGTAGGCAGTTATGGTAAATTACGAACCTCTGTAGGTTATAATTCTGGTAAGTTAAAAAATGGTTGGGGTTTTACTTTAGCAGGATCATATAAAAAAGGAAATGGATTTGTAGATCAAACTTGGAGTGAAGGATATTTTTATTATGCAAAAATTCAAAAAGAGTTAGGTAAGCATATTTTAAGTTTTTCCGCTATGGGAGCTCCGCAAAAACATGGTCAAAGATCATATAAAAGTGACATTGCTACTTATGATAGTTCGTTTGCTCGTACACTAGGTGATACAACTGATTTTTCAAATAGAATTATTGATAAAGGAATTAATTATAATAAACACTGGGGATATTTAGATAGGTGGACGATTGGTTCAAACGGTGATACAATACATAATAGAGAGGTTTTAAATACGAAGCAAAATTATTATCATAAACCACAGTTTTCATTAAGACATTTTTGGACAATAAATGACGCGTTATATTTATCAAATATTGCATATTTATCAATTGGTAATGGTGGAGGTACTGGACTAAGTGGTAACTCAAATAATTATGATAACAATGGACAATATAACTTGCAGCAAGCTTATAATTCTAATATTGACAATTTAGATATGCTATATTCTTTACAAGAAAATAAAGCAGGTACTTATTTAAGAAGTTCGATTAATAATCATTTTTGGTATGGTGGACTAACCACCTTAAATTTTCAAGCTACAAAAAAAACATCATTATCAGCTGGTTTAGATATGCGTTACTATAAAGGGGAACATTACAGGGAAGTCTACGATTTATTAGGAGCAGATTATGCATTAGATGATGCAAATGGATTACAAAACTCCCAAATTAAAAGAGTAGGAGACAAGTTAGGGTATCATAATGATGGAATAGTTAAATGGACAGGAGTTTTTTCTCAAATGGAGTATAGTAATGGTATAATAAGTACATTTCTTAATATTTCTGCTGCTAATTCGGCTTATAAGCGGATAGATTATTTTAAAAAGAAAGATTTAGTTTTGTCAGACACAACTTATTATGAAGCTTTAGGGACTTCTGTATCAACAGATCTAGAATATGATGATGCAGGAAATTTAATTGGAGCAACTAAAACAATGGTTTTAGATACTATTTATCACAACGGAAAAGCTTACACAATGAATTCAAGTCAAGCAAAGCTAGCAGAAACAAAATGGAAATGGATACCAGGATTCACTATAAAAACAGGATTAAATCTTAATTTAGATGATTTTAATAATGTTTTCTTTAATGCGGGATATATTTCTAAGGCTCCACGTTTTAATAATATTTATGATTATGATAATAATTTATATCGAGATATTAAAAATGAAAACGTTAAGGCAGTGGAAGGGGGCTATTCATTTAGATCAAGAGTATTTTCAGCTAATATAAATTCGTATTATACTTTATGGGAAAATAAACCATCAAGTGGGGGAGTAAGTGTTATTGTTGATGACGTTTCATACAGAGCAAATATAAACGGAATGAATGCCTTACATAAAGGAATAGAGATGGATTTTGCATATAAGATTTTCACTAATCTAACTATTGAAGGGTTGTTTTCTTTAGGAGATTGGCGATGGACATCTGCAGATACTGTACGATTTTATGATGATAATAATAATCCAATTACTGATGATTTTGGTAATGAAATTCTTGTTGAATTTGATGCAGACGGGGTTCATGTAGGTGATGCTGCTCAAACACAATATGGATTAAGCTTACGCTATGAGCCAACTTATAGTTCATATATAAAGTTAAGAACAACATATTTTGATGACTATTACTCAGACTTTGATCCATTATCTTTAGGTGGATCTAATGCTGGTAGAGAAAGCTGGAAGATACCAGCTTATCAATTATTTGATTTGCATACAGGATATAAATTTAAGCTTTATAAAAACAAGAAACTTGATATAAAACTAAGTATACTAAATTTATTTGATAAGGTTTATATTTCTGATGCCCAAAATAACGACCCTTATAATACAAACTATCAAGATTTTGATTCAAAATCAGCAGGCGTATTTTTTGGTTTCGGAAGAAGATATAATTTATCAGCCAAATTCATATTTTAATAAAAAACATATAACATGAAAAAAACAATTATAATTATTTTCAGCTTTTTTATGGCAGCAATTACTTTTGCACAAGATATTGCTACTATAAGAAATCAACCATTAGGATCTATTGTTACAGTTACAGGAATAGTAACTAATGCAGATGAATTAGGGCCAATTCGATATATTGAAGATGGTACTGCAGGAATAGCGCTATACGATTTAACAAGCAATAATTATTTGTCAGGATTGTTAAGAGGGGATAGTATATCTATCACTGGAGAGCTTGCTGATTATAATGGATTATTAGAAGTTTATGTCTCTGGGTCTGCGACGTTGCATTCAACTAATAATTTATTAGCTACTCCACAGCTTGTGACTCCAATTCAGATTGGAGAAGATACTGAGTCAGAGCTCGTTCAGATTGATAATGTTTTGTTTAATAATGGGGGGTCACTGTTTACTGTTGGTACACATGACTTTGTTTCAAATGGCGAAACAAGCAAGATATATGTTCGAGTTGGCAGTCCATTAGAAAATACAATGATTCCCATGGGGGTTGTAACTTTAATTGGGATATCTACACAGTATATAGCACCACAAAACCCAAGCATTCCTGACAGTTATCAGATTCTAGCCAGAGATAGCGCAGATATTATTCCATCAGGAGGTATATTATTTACTTCTCCAGTTACCCAGTCAAATATTACAAATACGAGTTTTGATTTAACTTGGTCAACATCTAATACATCTTCATCTAATTGTGATTATGGAACTTCTTCAGTGCTTACAAATAGCATAAATAATGGAGGTAGTAATACTACACATACAATCAGCATAACAAATCTTACTCCTGCTACAATCTATTATGTTAAGTGTTATTCAGTTAGTGGTATTGATACAGCATTTTCATCAATTGGAGTATATTCAACTGCATCAAATTCGAGTGGTGTTATTCGAACATATTTTAATAAATCAGTCGATACTACATTCTCAAATGGAGTAAACGCTCAAAATATTTCAACTTCTTTCAATGATACAATTAAGGCATATATTGATAGAGCTCAAAATACTTTAGATATTTGTGTTTATAATGCATCTGATGCAACCATTGCTTCAGCAATAAATGATGCTTATAATAGAGGGGTTAGTGTTAGATATATAGCTGATGATGGAACTGCAAATCTTATGTTATCTTCATTAGATCCAAATATTCCAATTGTATATAGAGATCCGGCTCCTGCAGGTCTTATGCATAATAAGTTTGTTGTTATTGATGTGGAATCTACAAATAGTTCATGGATAATGACTGGTTCAACTAATTGGACAAACCCGTCTAATTTATTTAATGATTATAATAATATTATCTTTATTCAAGATCAAGCATTAGCAAGAGCTTATACACTTGAATTTGAAGAGATGTGGGGAGGCGTATTTGGACATAATAAGGAGGATAATACACCACATAACTTTTTAATCGGGGGTTCAGAAGTAGAATTATATTTTTCGCCCTCCGACCAACCAACTTCTAAAATTAATAAGGCACTTGAAAGCACTAATCACTCTATAGCATTTGCTTTATTGAGTTTTACTCGTAATGATTTAGCGCAAACAATTATTGATAAAAACAGTCAATTTGGTGTTGGTGCTCGAGGAATAATAGAACAAGAAAATGGAACAGGAAGTCAGTATGGAGACTTATTGTCTAATGGTGTTAGTATGAGATCTCATGCAGGTATTCAACATCAAATACATCATAAATATGCAATTGTTGATGCAAATTTTGCAAACTCTGATCCAATAGTTATAACAGGATCTCACAATTGGAGTAACAATGCAGAGAATAATTCAGATGAAAATACCTTAATTATACACGATCCTATAATTGCAAATATTTATTTGCAAGAGTTTGAAAAAAGATGGTGTGAATTACAGGTTGGTGGATGCATCACCAGTAGTATTTTAGAAGCTTTAGAGTCAGAAATAAAAATTAGTCCTAATCCATCTACAGGAGAAGTTAATATAGATACAGAGCTTTTTATTGAAGAGATTTATCTTTACTCTGTTGAAGGAAGATTAATAGATAGGTTTACTAATACAGATATTTTTATTGATCAAAAAGGATTGTTCTTTATTAAACTTTTAACAAAAGAAAAAGGAGAATTTATTAAGAAAATAGTTGTGGAATAATTTTAAGAAACTACATTTTAAAACTGTCCATAAATTTTGTAGTATAATCTCCCTTCCTAAAAGCTTCGTCTTTCATAAGTTTTTGATGAAAAGGTATTGTAGTTTTGATTCCTTCAATAATAAATTCGTTTAGAGCTCTTTCCATTTTAGATATAGCTTCTTCTCTTGTTTGTGCTACAGTAATAACTTTTGCAATCATAGAATCATAAAAAGGAGGAATCATGTAGTTAGCATAAACATGGGTATCTACTCTAATACCATGACCTCCAGGAGCGTGAAAGTTGGTAATCATACCAGGAGAAGGTCTAAAGTCATTAATAGGATCTTCAGCATTAATTCTACATTCAATAGCATGTAATTGAGGTAAATAATTTTTTCCTGAAATTTCAATTCCTGCGGCTACTTTAATTTGTTCTTTGATTAAATCATAGTCTACAACTTCTTCAGTAACTGGATGCTCGACTTGAATTCGAGTGTTCATTTCCATAAAGTAAAAATTCCTGTGTTTATCAACAAGAAATTCAACTGTACCTACGCCTTCATAATTAACTGCTTCTGCTGCTTTTATAGCAGCCTCTCCCATATCTGTCCTTAACTTTTTTGTCATAAACGGAGATGGTGTTTCTTCCGCTAATTTCTGATGTCTTCTTTGTATTGAGCAGTCTCGCTCAGAAAGGTGCGCGGCTCTTCCTTTACAGTCACTAATTATCTGTATTTCTATATGTCTTGGATCCTCAATAAATTTTTCCATATACATTCCATCATTTCCAAATGCAGCTTTTGATTCTTGCTTGGCACTTTTCCATGCATCTTCTAGTTTTTCAGAATCCCATACTAATCTCATTCCTTTTCCTCCGCCTCCTGCTGTTGCTTTTAACATAATAGGGTATCCTATTTCTAATGCAATTTTATGGCACTCATTAAAATCTTTTATCAAACCTTTTGATCCCGGAATCGTAGGTACTCCTGCTTTTTCCATTGTAGCTTTAGCAGCAGCTTTATCGCCCATTCCATCAATCATCTTTGGTGAGGCGCCAATAAACTTAATTCCATTTTCAGCACATATTTTTGAGAAATTAGAATTTTCAGCAAGAAAACCATATCCAGGGTGTACAGCATCTGCATTTGTAATTTCAGCAGCGGCTATTATGTTTGGGATATTAAGATAAGATTCTGAACTCGAAGGAGGGCCTATACATACTGCTTCATCAGCAAATCTAACATGAAGACTATCTTTGTCGGCAGTAGAATATACAGCTACGGTTTTAACTCCCATCTCCTTGCAGGTTCTAATGACTCTCAATGCAATTTCTCCTCTATTTGCAATTAGGATTTTATTAAACATATTAGAAATTTTAAATAATAAAATTTAGGACGGATCAATTAAAAATAATGGTTGGTCAAACTCGATTGGACTAGCATCATCAACAAGGACTTTGATAATAGTTCCTGAAATTTCTGATTCAATTTCATTAAACAGTTTCATCGCTTCAATAATACACAAGGTATCTCCTTTCTGTATTGTGTCACCAACATTTACAAATGGTGGATTTTCTGGAGAAGCAGATCTATAAAATGTTCCTATCATAGAAGCTTTAACCGTAATATAATTGCTTGATGTTTCAGTGTTTAATTTTTCTTCATTGGAAGAGGATTGACTATCATTTATAGATGTGTTTTCTTGAGTTTGTTGCACTATTGGTGCCTGTTGCACTATTGGTGCCTGTTGCACTATTGGTGCCTGTTGTACTATTGGGGGTTGAGTTGTTGGAGCTTGCTGAATAACAGCTGAAATTTCATCTGGAACACCTCTTCTTTTTTTTGCAGGTGATTTGATGGAAATTTTAACATTATCAATTTCTAATTCAACTTCAGTAGCTCCTGATTTTGCAACAAATTTTATTAGCTCTTGAATATCTTTTAAGTCCATATTAAATTATTTTTTACAAAAGTAACTATTTCTTTGAGTCATAGGCCCATTTTATGAAAATAGAGCCCCATGTAAACCCTCCTCCAAATGCAGCAAGGACAAGATTATCACCTTTTTTTAATTTATTTTCATAATCCCAAAGACATAATGGAATTGTTCCAGCAGTAGTATTTCCGTATTTTTCAATGTTTAACATTACTTTTTCATTACCTATGCCCATTCTCCGCGCTGTAGCGTTAATAATACGTTTATTGGCTTGGTGTGGAACTAACCATTGTATATCGCTTGATTCTAAATTGTTTTTTTCCATTATTTCTGCAGAAACATCAGCCATATTTTTCACTGCAGATTTGAAGACAGGTTGACCGTCTTGAAAAACATAATGCTCTCTATTTTTTACTGTTTTGTGTGTTGCTGGATTTCTTGATCCACCAGCTTTCATATATAGAAATTCCCTGCCAGAGCCATCACTTCTAAGAATAGCATCTTGGACACCATTTCCTTCTAAATTTTCCTCTAGTAAAACTGCCCCAGCTCCATCTCCAAAAATAATACAGGTAGCTCTGTCATGATAATCTATAATTGAAGACATCATATCTGCTCCTACAACTATCACTTTTTTATAAGTATTAGTTTCAATAAATTTTGAAGCGGTTGATAATGCATAAAGAAACCCTGAACATGCAGCCATTAAATCATATGCAAATGCATTTTTTGCTCCAACCTTATCAGCAATAATACATGCAGTTGATGCAACCATCATATCAGGCGTAGTAGTGGCACAGATAATCAAGTCAATTTCATCTGGATTAGTGCCAGTTTTTTTAAGCAATCCCCTAATTGCTTCTGCACCCATATCAGAAGTTGCCTTCCCTTTGTCTTTTAAAATTCTTCTTTCTTTAATGCCTGTCCTTGTGGTTATCCATTCATCAGTTGTATCAACTAATGTTTCAAGTTCTTTATTTGTTAAAATATAATCTGGCAAATAACCTTGAACTCCTGTTATAGCGGCATATTTTTTTTCTTTCATATTAAAGTTTCTTTTAATTTTTCCGCTAGTTTTGCTTCTACAACATTTTTAGTTAACAAAATCATATTTTTAATAGCAATTTCATTAGAGATCCCGTGACCAATAACTACAGTTTTATTTAAACCTAAAACGGGTGTTCCACCATATGTTTCATAATTAAAGCGATTAAAATAATCATCAAGTAATCCTCTTTTTTTCATAATAGAAAAAATACCTTCAGCTTCTTTTAAAACTATATTGCCTGTAAATCCATCACAAACAATTACATCTGCATCAGAGTTAAAAATATTCGTCCCTTCAATGTTGCCAATGAAATTATAATCTGAGTTACCTTTCATCAGGTTATATGCCATTTGTGTAACCATATTTCCTTTGGTTTCTTCTTCACCAAGATTTAAAAGGCTAACTTTTGGGTTTTTAATATTACAAACATGCATTGCAAAAAGTGATCCTAGGATTCCAAATTGATATAGTACATCTGGTTTACAGTCTGCATTTGCGCCAACATCTAGCAGGATACAAACACCACCATTTTCTTTAGGAATAATAGTAGAAATAGCAGGTCGGAGAATACCAGTAACCGCTTTAACAGAATAATAACCACCAACATACATGGCCCCAGTATTTCCTGCAGATGTAAAGCCATCTATTTTATTTTCTGATAAAAATTTAAACCCTTTTGCAATTGAAGAGTTAGGTTTTGATTTAAATGATTTGGTTGGGTGATCTCCCATGCCAATTATATCTTCACAATTAATAATATTTAGTTGTTTTTGGTCAATACTGTAATTATTTAGTTCAGACTGAATAGTGTCTTTTTTTCCAAATAAAAATATTTCAGTATTTTCAGATAGTTCTTTTAAAGCTAGGATAGTGCCATGTATACTTTTTTGTGGAGCAAAATCACCGCCCATGATATCTATACCAATTTTCATAGTAAGAAGGTAAGTTTTTTAAAAACTACGATAGCTTATTTAGGAGCATTTGATGAAACTAACTTTCCTCTGTAGTAGAGTTTTCCCTCGTGCTCATGAGCGTGATGATACAAATGAGATTCTCCAGTCTCTTGACAAGTTTTTATAGTTTGAGAGTTAGCTTTATAGTGTGTTCTCCTTTTATCTCTTCTAGTTTTAGATATTTTACGTTTAGGATGTGCCATTTTTTTGTTATTTTAATTTTATTTTTTTTAATTCATTCCATCTTTCGTTAGAATTTATAAATCCAGTTGGACGATATTTTTTTATTAAATCTAGCATTTCTTGGTTACATTCTACCTTTCCATTTTTATTTTTTTTATGTTGTCTTTTTTTAGGTAAATTTAAAATAATAGATTCAAATATTATTTGTTTTAATTCAATAGAGTTTTCATTAGTTTTAATTAACACATGTTCATCATCAAGTTTTGTGTTATTATTTTGAATTATAGCATAAGTTGTAGCTTTAATTTCTAGAGTAAGATCTTCAGCGCAAATATCACACATCATGTTGTAAATAAATCCTTCTATAATTAAATGTAATTTAAAATTTTTATTTTCTTTTTTAATGACAGCCTTTGCTGTAATAGAAGCATTTTTTACTTCAGACAATGGAAACTCTTCAAAGAACGTTTTATTTATCTTAAATTGGAAGAGGTTAGTTCCATTAGAAAGTGTTCCTAATTTTATTCTAAACTCGTTCATAATCAAATTTAAGCGGTTGCAAACATACAAATTTATTCGTATTTATTGATTTTTTGTGTTAGTCAAGAGTATTTTTGCTGAGGGTGATGTTTTCTTTTCTCTTTTTAAAAATTTTGCAAGCTTGAAAAATAGATTCTCTAAATGAACTTTCATTTGCAATATTTTTTCCTGCAATATCGAAACCTGTTCCGTGTACAGGAGAAGTTCGTATTATATTTAAGTTAGCTGTGAAGTTAACACCTTTTGAAAACGCAAGAGATTTAAAAGGAATTAATCCTTGGTCATGATACATAGAAAGAACTCCATCAAATATTGATAAATTTTTATTTGTAAAGAAGCTATCTGCTGGGTAGGGGCCAAAGGCAAGAATGTCATTTTCTTGCAACTTTTTAATAGCAGGGACAATAACCTCTTTATCTTCTACACCTAGTAGTCCATTTTCTCCAGCGTGAGGATTAATAGCTAATATTGCAATTTTTGGTTTTTTAATCATAAAATCATTGATAAGCGAATAGTTAAACTGTTTAGTTTTTTCAATAATAATATTTGCAGTAATTGTTGTAGTAACTTTTGAAAGAGGGATATGGCCAGTTACAAAAGCTATTTTCATAAATTCACTAATCATAATCATTAGTGATTTTCCATCAAAATTTTCCTCTAAAAATTCAGTATGACCGATAAATGATTTAACCTCTTTTTGAATAGAATGTTTATTAATAGGAGCGGTGACTAATACATCAATTTTTTTATTTTTAATTGCGCTACATACTTCATTTATTGATTTTAAAGCATATTTGCCAGCAAGATTACATTCTTTGCCAAAGTTAATTTCAGTATTTTCATCCATAAAGTTATAAAGATTAACTTTGTTTTTTTTTATCTTATCAAGAGAATTAATAATATTAAAGTTTAAGTCATCTATTTCAAGTTGTTTTCTGTGAAATGAGATAACTTTATTTGAGCCAAATATAACAGGCGTACAGAATTCAGTTATTCTTTTATCCTTTAAGGTTTTTAATATTACTTCAATACCAATTCCATTAATATCTCCTACTGATATACCTAAATTTATATTTGTCATAATTATTTATTTTTAATAAAATAATATAACAGTCTAACTCCAAATCCAGTAGCACCCTTTCCTATGTATCCATAATTTATTTTTGAATAAATAGCTGAAAGATCTATGTGTATCCATGGATAATTAATAAAATTAGCTAAAAATTTTCCGGCAGTAATTGCTCCAGCATGTGGACCTCCAATATTTTTTATATCAGCAATTTCAGATTCTAATAGACGATTATAATCATCCCAGAAAGGAAATTCAGCTAATTTTTCATTAATCAAATCTCCAGTTTTTTTAAGTTCTGCATGTTGTTTTTCAGCATTTTCATGCATACTAACAGAGCCATAATTGCCAATTGCAGCAACCGCGGATCCAGTTAATGTTGCTAAATCAATAACTAATTCCGGCTCATATTTTTTAGCCAAAGATAAAGCGTCTGCAAGTATCAATCTTCCTTCTGCATCTGTATTCAGTACTTCTACTGTTGTTCCATCATACATTCGTATTACGTCACCTGGAGCGTATGCATTTCCAGATGGTCGATTGTCAGTTGCAGGTAACAGCGCAATAACATGTTTATTTATTCTGTTTGCTGCAATTGCTTGCATTGCGCCAATAACTGTGCCTGCACCACCCATATCAATCTTCATGAGATCCATAGAATTTGATGTTGTTTTCAGACTTAACCCACCAGTATCATACACAATTCCCTTTCCAACTAAAACTATTGGTTTTTTATTTTCTCTATTTTTTGGTTTCCACTCTAAAATAGTAAATGTCGGTTCATCGAGACTTCCTTGATTAACAGCTAATAATCCTCCCATCTTCAGAGATTGAATTTTCTTTTTGTTATAGACTGTTATCTTAAGATTATATTTTTTGGCTACTTTTTTTGCTTCGTTAGCAAGATCTTGAGCTTTTAAATGAGAAAAAGGCTCGTTGATTAAATCTTTTGTTAAAGAAACAGCGTTAATAATATTTTGTAACTCAGCAGTTTCTTTTTTGGAGACATTTTGTATAAAAATTGTTTTTAGCAAACTTTTATTTTTAATAGATTTGTGTCTATCAAAACAATAATTTTTTAAGGCCATTCCTTCTGCAATACTTAATATCTCTTTAGATTTTTTTTTGTTTTCATTTAGTATAAACAATGATGGATAGCTCTTCAAAATAGATTGAATCTCTGCTCCTTTTTTTCGCAGTAATTCAAAATATTTACTTTGAATTTTATTTTTTTCTACATTTAATATAATTAAAAATCGGCTATATTGATTTATTGTAATAATTTGTTCATTCTTATGTATTTCTTGTTTAATATATTTTAATTCTGTACTTGAAATATTTAGCTGATTTAAATCACTAATTTTTTCGTACAAAATAATTAGATTATCATTTTTAGAAAAAGAGTTTTTGTTTTTAATTATTGTCTTCATAATTGTGTAATTTTACATTCACAAAACTAATTAATTTTATGGATAGTAATTTGTTAATTAAAAAAGCATTGAAAAGTGAGTTTTTATCTGCTAATGAAGGACAGTTTTTGTTTGAAAATGAATCAACAACCAACTTGATGAGAATTGCAAATTATCTAAGGCAAGAAAAAGTTCCAGGCCATAATGTTACCTGGCAAATTGATCGTAATGTAAATACAACAAATATATGTAATGCTAACTGTAAGTTCTGTAATTTTTTTCGACCACCAAATCATAAAGAAGGCTACATTACTGATATTGAAACATACAAATTAAAGATAGAAGAAACTATTAAATATGGAGGTGACCAACTCCTTTTGCAAGGTGGTCATCATCCAAATTTAGGGTTGGACTATTATGTCAAACTGTTTAAAAAATTAAAAAAACTATACCCAACAATTAAATTACACGCACTTGGTCCCCCAGAAATTGCTCATATATGTAAAATAGGAGGTTATTCACACAGAGAAGTATTATTGTCTTTAAAAAATGCAGGAATGGATAGTATGCCGGGAGCCGGAGCCGAAATATTAAGTGATAGAGTAAGAAGAATGATTTCAAAGGGTAAATGCACAGGTCAAGAGTGGTTAGATGTAATGCAAACTGCTCATAGCATTGGGATTACAACATCTGCAACAATGATGTTTGGGCATATTGAGACTTTAGAGGAGCGTTTTGATCACATGGTTAGGATCAGAGATGTCCAATCTAAAAAGCCAAAAGGAGAAAATGGTTTTTTGGCTTTTATTGCATGGCCATTTATGGACGATGGAACATTATTAAATAAAGCGAAGGGGGTGAAAAATAATGTAACTTCTGATGAGTACATCAGAATGGTTGCAATGAGTAGAATAATGCTCCCAAACATTAAAAACATTCAAACATCGTGGCTAACCGTAGGGTCAAAGACCGCTCAAATCACATTACATGGTGGAGCAAACGATATGGGTTCTATTATGATTGAGGAAAATGTTGTTTCAGCTGCAGGAGCGCCACACAGATTTACCGCTGCAAGTATTCAAGATTGTATATTAGAAGCTGGTTTTACACCTAAACTAAGGAACCAACTTTATATTGAAAGAAAGATGCCTAAAATAGAACAACAAGTTATAGAATATTAATATGTTTACAGGAATAATTGAAGGATTAGCAGAGGTTATTGATATTAAAAACGAAGGAAATAACCTTTTGGTTTCACTAAAAGCTACTTTTACTAATGAGTTAAGGGTTGATCAGAGTGTGTCACACAATGGGGTGTGTTTAACAGTTGTAAACATAGAAAATGATATATATTCTGTTGTAGCTGTTAAGGAAACTTTAGATAAAACTAACTTAATGAAATTAGAAAAAGGGTCAAAAGTTAATATAGAACGATCATTAAAAGTAGGATCAAGAATAGATGGGCATATTGTCCAGGGTCATGTTGATCAGATTGCCGAATGTGTAGATATAGAGTCTCAAAAAGGTTCTTGGATTTTTACTTTTAGACATAATTATTTAAAAGGAAATATTACTGTTGAAAAAGGGTCAATATCTGTAAATGGTGTTAGTTTAACAGTTATCAATTCTTCTAAAGAGTTTTTTTCAGTAGCAATAATTCCATATACATTTGAAAATACAAATTTTAAATATTTACAAATAGGTGATATTGTAAATCTTGAGTTTGATATTATTGGAAAATATATTGCTAAAATGAGTTTGCTTAATAATTAAATTTAAAAAAATGAGAAAAAAAATTTTATTATTAGGTTCTGGAGAGTTAGGCAAGGAGGTGGCAATAGCAATGCAAAGATTGGGCCAGTATGTTGTAGCTGTAGACAGCTATAAAAATGCTCCAGCCATGCAAATTGCTCAAGAATCTGAGATTATCGATATGTTAGACGGTAAAGAGCTTGATAGAATAGTTAATAAACATAATCCTGACTTTATTGTTCCTGAAATTGAGAGCATACGTACAGAAAAATTTTATGACTATGAACATCAAGGTTATAACGTAATCCCTTCTGCTAAGGCAGCTAATTTTACAATGAACAGAAAATCAATTAGAGATCTAGCAGCAATAGATTTAGGAGTGAAGACAGTAAAATATAAATATGCTAAATCATATAAAGAACTTAAAGATGCTGTTGATTTTATAGGATTTCCGTGTGTAGTCAAGCCGTTAATGTCGTCCTCGGGAAAGGGACAATCTACCTTAAGATCCAATATCGATATAAAAAAAGCATGGAATTATGCAGTAGAAGGATCTCGGGGAGATTTAATGGAAGTTATAGTTGAAGAGTATATTAGTTTTGATTACGAAATCACACTATTAACACTTACTCAAAAAAATGGTAAAACGTTGTTTTGCCCCCCAATAGGACATAGGCAAGACAGAGGCGACTATCAACAAAGCTGGCAGCCCATGGAGATGTCAAAAAAATGTTTACATGATGCAAAGTTAATGGCACAAAAAGTTACTACAGCATTAGGCGGATATGGTATTTGGGGGGTAGAGTTTTTTATTCATAATAATATTGTTTATTTCTCTGAGTTATCCCCAAGACCGCATGATACTGGTATGGTAACATTAGCTGGCACACAAAACTTTTCGCAGTTTGAATTACATTCAAGAGCTATTTTGGGGATACCAGTTCTTAATATTTCGTTATTAAAAAATGGAGCTTCATCAGTAATTTTAGCTGAAAAGGAAAACAAAAAATTTCCTCAATATACAGGATTTGAAGAAGCTGCAAGAGTTCCAAATACTGATTTTAAAATTTTTGGTAAACCAAGCTCTAGAAGATATAGGCGTATGGGGGTAGCATTATCTTATGGAAATGAGAAGGTTGAAGATTTAATTATAAAAGCTATGGATGTAGCATTTAAAATAAAATGTCATTAATTTTATTTTTTATCAACCCAATCACCATATTTTTTAATAAGATTAATTAGCGCTTCTACAGCTTTTTCTTCAGGGATATTTTTTTCTACAACAGTTTGCTCTTTGTATAATGTGATTTTTCCAACTCCAGTGCCAACATACCCATAATCAGCATCTGCCATTTCACCCGGACCATTTACGATACATCCCATTATTCCAATTTTAACTCCTTTTAAATGATCTGTTTCTTTTCTAATTTTTGCTGTGGTTTCTTGTAAATCAAAAAGTGTTCTTCCACAAGAGGGACATGAAATATATTCTGTTTTAGAGATTCTTGTTCTAGTTGCTTGAAGTATACCAAAAGAAAGTTGATTAATGATTTGATCCGAACTAGAGTTTATTGCATTTATGAAAATGCCATCTCCTAAACCATCAAGTAGTAATGAACCAAAGTCTATTGAGGAAGAAATCTGAAGCTGTTCGTCAGATAAATTTTTATAAGTTCTTCCAATGATTACGGGATTTTTTATATTGCTATTTATAAGATCTACAAACAGCTTTCTTTGTTCTGCAATACCATTTTTATTTTGAGTATTTATTAAGAGTACAGCTGTTTTATCTAATTTTATTTTTTTCTTTAATTCTTCTGATAAATCTGAAAGATACATATCAATCATATTCATTTTTTTAGATTGATCTGTTTCGGTTAAATATTCTGTTGAGGAAAGAAGTGGGTACCCGTTTTTATTCTTTTTCCATTTTTTGTAATTAAAAATTAGTCTTAAGGTTCCAGGTACTTCAAAATCAATATCATGATTTCCAACAAATACATAATCTGCAGCCATTTCAGAAATGTGCCATTTATCTAATGGAACAGAATAATTATATCCTAGAGCAAAAAAAGATGCAGGTGTTATTTTTGCTTTTGATGACAAATCAGCTTGAACTATTGGCGCATTTTTACCTCCAATATTTAAAACTACATTGCTCAGCCTCTTTAAATAACTAAATGATTTTAGAGGGTTTTTGTTAATCTCAGCAATTAATTTATGATTATTGAACTCTTTAAAATGTGACAATATTTTCTTTGCTACAGGTATTTCGAATTCAGGTGCTTCAGTCAGAGAAACTCGAATTGTATCTCCAATACCATCTGCTAATAATGTCCCAATGCCAACGGCAGATTTAATTCTTCCATCCTCTCCTTCCCCAGCTTCTGTTACTCCTAAGTGTAGTGGGTAACTCATATCTTCTTTGAGCATTTCGGCTACAAGTAGCCGATAAGCCTGAACCATTACTCTAGTATTAGATGCTTTCATCGATAAAATAATATCATGGTAATTTTCGTCACGACATATACGTAAAAATTCCATTGCTGATTCTACCATTCCTTTAGGGGTATCACCATATCTACTTAAAATTCTATCAGATAAAGATCCGTGATTAGTTCCTATCCTCATAGCGGTATTATTTTTTTTACATATTTTAACCAGAGGAGTAAATTTTATTCTTATTCTTTCAAGCTCTTCATTATAACTTTCGTCTGTATAGTTAAGAGTTTCAAACTTCTTTTTATCTGCATAATTACCTGGGTTGATTCGAACTTTTTCAACTATTTTAGCTGCTATTTCAGCTGCATTTGGGGTGTAATGTATATCTGCAATAAGAGGAGTGTTGTATCCTTTATCATTAAGTGCTGCCTTGATATTTTTGAGATTTTCGGCCTCTTTTCTATTTGGAGCAGTTATTCTTACTAATTCACATCCTGCATCTATCATTCTAATAGATTCATTTACAGTATCATCTGTATTCATTGTAGAAGTTGTTGTCATCGATTGTATTCTTATGGGGTTACTACCACCAATACCAACATTTCCTATGTTAACTTCTTTTGTTTTAAGTCGCGAATATTTTGTTAAGGAATTGCAATATTTCATTTATTGTTTAACAATTTTCTGTGTTATATTGTCGTGATTTGTTATTATTTTCACAAAATAGATTCCGTTTTTTAGATGAGAAACATTAATTTTTTCTTCAGAAAGATTACTAAAATTATATTTTTTTTCTAATACTATTTCTCCAACATTATTTATGATATTAATATATCTTATTGTATTTGAAATTCCTTTTATATTAATTGATTTTTCTGCTGGAATAGGAAATATATTCCAATTAGATGTTTTACTATCTTCTATTATATTTTGAGGAGCCCCTATAGTAAATTGATGAACAATATTTGTGCCGAAATCTGCGTTAAATATTTTTAGCCATGTTGCTCCAACTTCCCTAAAACGACACATGCCAGAACCATCATTGTTGGCCCAAAAATCTAAACCATCTTCATCAGAATCATTCATCACAAATGTGTAACATCCCGGCAAAAAACTAAGTGTATCACGATATTGTGTGTTAGAATATAGACTGCCACTTGTATGAACTATGTTTCCTTGGTCGTCATAGAAATCCCAGCTAGTTTCTGATTCTTGAGTAAATGTATTAATAACTCCTCCATTTGTACCTACCCATAATACAAAAGACTCAGGATATTGAGGCACAGATTCAAATTCAGAAGACATAGTATTATTTTCATTATAATCATCACTCACACCGTTAGGATTAATTAATGTTACTTCAAAAATATTTGATGAGCCAGACCAGCTCGCTAGATTTGGCAATTCAACCTCTTCGGTCTCCATAAATGCTAGATTTCCTGTCCATATAAAAGTATTTGTTGTGCCACCAATGACTTTATACTGTATTTCTAAAGACGTTAGAGGTAACTCGCCGTAATTACGTATTTTAATTAATGGCTTTGCACATATTGGGTTTTTTCTACTCCATTCATCCTTCTTAGAAGGCTTAATTATATCTATAATCTCTACTGAGTTATTGAAATTAGGATATTTATATTGAAAAAGTTGACACTCTGTGATATATGAAGGTGTTTGTGTTCCAGCCCATGAATATGACTGGAAATCAATATCAATATCTAATGAATCTCCAGGTGTTATATATTGAGATATTTCATGCTGAAATCCTTGAGCTTTGGTTCCCGGACACCAATTAGCTCGATCATATATCCATGTTCCTCCTTGAGGATATATTGGATTTTCGCCACACTTATCATCCCAGTTATATTGAGTGAAGGCTTGTATGCCATCAACTTTTACATAATAATTAATTGGTTTAAATTCAGCAGCTGATTGGTTGTTGTCAAATCCATGGCCTGTAGAGGTCATTTTAATCATTGCTCCTGATGTATTTGGGTCAATATATTTTTTTTGGGGAGTTAATTTGGTATTTTCAAAATCAGCGGAATTTATATAGTTATAACTTCCGGTATAAACATTTCCTATCTTAACTACTTCTCTTGGAGGTATTCCTTCTATAAATTCAAAATCTAATGTAGCACTAAATCCTGATGACCAACCACTGTAATGACATCTTATCTCAACAGAATCCTTAAGTATATTAACATAGTCTGTAATGTCAAATGTGTGTGTAAATTCCCATGTATTTGATAGCATACTTCCGTATGGAGTAATTATTCTTGCAAGCTCATAGTTTTCTACAACATCATAAACATTATACCAGCTAAAATAATTCTGATTTAAAATAGAGTCTGCTAAAACATAGTTTGAATCAATAATATTTCCTATATTATCATATATATAATTATAAAAACCAGAAGCAAATCCGTAAATTGTGTCTGTTGGAGTTGTTGGGTTGTTAGCATCGTTAAATATAATAATTTCATAAGAATTGCTAAGTGTTGAGTCTATTAAATTGACAGATGAATCCCAAAATGTAACATATGTAGAGTCAATGTTCCACAAAACGGAATCAGCTATATTCCCATTAACTGAAAATAAGGGGCTGTTTTGTTGTGTTGAATCAATTTCACCAGTTCTGTGACGTACAAAAATTTGAGTTGTATAGTCCCAGTCTGAACATCCTCCTGTTGCACAACCCATAGTATAATGTAGATAAATTTTTCTATATTTTTTTGTGCTATCATTAGGCAAAACGCCCCATTCATCATAGTTGCCATACCATGTCATGTCAGTTTGATCATGAATACGAACTATTGTAGTGTCGCCAGCAAAAACTGAAAATGAAAAAATGAGTGTTAAAAGATTAATTAATTTTAATTTCATAATATTATACTGTTTTGTCAAGCAAATGTAAGTTTTAATTTTCAATCTCTGCAACACCTCCAGAAACAATTAATTTCATTATTTCTGAAGATGGAGCATCTATAGGTGTTATGTTTTTTCTTTTAACAACAAATAAATTTCCTGAAAAGTTGTAAGAGTGAGGCATGTATACTAATACTCTATCTTTATTAATGTTTAATGCCGCTAAGTCATCATTTGTAATAAATCCAATTCTTTCAACACTTGAATTATCAAATATTTTTACAAACACAGCATGTTTAAAACCTCTTTTATTACCTATAAAAGTGCTCATCAAATCTTTTATTGAGGAATATATTGTTTTTAGTAATGGAGCTTTTGCTAAAAGTTTATTAAAGAAAGCATTTATAGGGCTTTCAATAATTAAATTTCCAAGATAACCAATTATAGTAATTAGAAAAGTAAGAATAAGTATTCCTAAAAACTGAAAGTTTTCAGGAAGAAATTTTCCAATTATACTATTTAATAAAATATATGACTTAATAATTACCCATATGAGTACAGCAATTGGAACAAAATATAATAGCCCTTTAAAGAAATAGTTTTTAATTTTATTCATATTTTTTATTATTTTGGATATAAAAATAATAATCTTTTCAAAAAATATGCGATAAAATCAATAGGGTTTTATTAATTCATGAATGAATCTTTATTTATAAAAAATATAAATTTCATTTAACAAACACTTGTTATACGAATTAAACTTTAAAAAGATTACTTATATTTTTTTGTTTATTATTGTTGAAAAGTATGTTATAGTATCATTTTAAAATAAGTTACATCTTTTAATTTATTTTTTTATTAATAATACTTATTTGTTGAAAAGTATTCGTTTCAAGCATAATTTTGACTGACTTCATTTGTACATTTGATACAGAATTAATACAGAATTCAATAGTATTTTTGCGTAATTAAAAAATAATAAAAAAGTATGGGAGGAGATCATCCGTATTACGATAGCGCTAAGAAAAGACATAAAGAAGAACTTTCTTTAAAGGCTATTAGCCAATGTTTAATAGCTTTTATTATTATATTCATTTTTGCTAACATCTAATCGTCTTTGAGAAACACCAAGGATATATTATTAATATTTACTGTTTTACTTTCCCTTTGTTCATGTGTAACTCCAAAGGTTCATAATACTTTATTATCGAGTTATGATGAACTAAAAAAAGATTTTAATAAAAATGAAAAAAAGGTATTAAACCTTGAAAAAAGTTTAGAAAAAGAGATTGCTAAATCTGAATTGCTATTAAATAAAATTAATAATTTATCTACTGATTCTATTCAGAATGGCAAGATGATTGCTTTAATGCAGGAAAACTATAATTCTCTCAGTGATGCCTATGATTTATTAGTTTCTAAAAATAGTAGATTTATAGCTGACAAAGCTAAGGAAACAAAAAAACTACTTGAGAGATTGGAAAAAGTGCAATCAGATTTACTAGTTAAGGAAGAACAACTGAATGATTTATCTAACTCTATATTAGAAAAAGAAAAAAAATTGGAACTTGCAAATGATGAATTAGAATTAAGATCTAAAAGGGTATTGGAGCTAGAAAGAATTATTAATACAAAGGATTCTATAGTTACTTTATTAAAAAAATCTATTTCTAAGGCGCTTATTGGTTTGGAGGGAGAAGGCTTGAGTATTGAACAAAGAGATGGCAAAGTATATATTTCTTTAGAAGAAGAACTATTATTTGCATCAGGTCAATATGAAATAAATGCTACAGGAATCAAAGCTTTAAATAGATTATCAATAGCGCTTTCTGTTCAGGATAATATAGAGATTTTAGTTGAAGGCCATACAGATAGCATTCCTTTAAGTGGGAAAGGTTTGATTAAAGATAACTGGGACCTAAGTGTAATGAGAGCAACACAAGTCGTAAAGGTTTTAACACAAAATAAGGATTTAAATCCTATTAAGGTTATCGCATCTGGAAGAGCTCAATACATGCCAATTAAAACTAATAAAACAATTGAAGGTAGAAGTGCAAATCGAAGAATTGAGATGATTCTTTCGCCAAAGCTAAATGACTTATTTTATTTGTTAGATTAGCATTAACAGACTATTTGATTTTAGATTTATAAGTTAATTAATTATGTTTTATAAAAATTTATTTTTACTTATAATTTTAATTTTTGCTTCTTTTGGTGCTTATACCCAAGAGACTCATGTAGAGCAAGATTTAGGATTTTGGGTTGGAGCAAATTTTAATGAAGACTTTTTAAAAGATTTTAATTTTAGCTCAGAGTATCAGATCAGAACTTTTAAGGATGGAGCAGAAATAGATGATCATATATTTGATTTAGGGGTCACTCATAGAATTAATAATAGATATATTATTGGCTCAAATATTAGATATATATATGATAAAAAAAGATTTGTAGAAACTGAAAAAAATATCAGGTATAATTTTGATATTAAATATAAGCATCAAATTAATTCTAAATCCAGACTTCAATACAGATTAAGATATCAGCAAGAATATCTTAATTTTTTTAAAAATTTTTATGCTCCAGCTAAACAGAAAGTTTTTATTACTACAATAAGAAATAAGATCAGATGGACAGTTAAAAGAAATAGTTTAAACCAAATATTTTTTTCATCTGAGCTATTTAGACGTTCAGAATTATTTAGGTATCCTTATTTTAATAAAATACGTTTTTATTTAGGAAATAAAAGAGCATATGAAATTGGAGATTTGAATGTTTCAATTGGTTTAGAAAATGAGTTAAATAATAAATATCCATATCAATTTATTTTTTTAAAAACCACTTTTGTAATAAATAGATGAGAAGTGTATTAGTATTATTTTTTCTTTTACTATCAACTTCTTGCTATAAGGAGAAAATTGTTTTTGACGCTAATTTAGATGATCAGCTTGCAAGTACATTAATCTTAAGATTAAATAAGAAAGATTGTCTATTAGATTATGACAATAGAATTCTTAGATATGCAATATCTAAGGACTCTACCTCACTCTTTCAACCATTAGTAGAATTTCCTGAGAATTCACAAGTCTATTTAAATAATATTTTATTAAATAATTACCAAATAAACAATTTAGGACAAGTTTATACTAACATTGACTATCCAGTTAAAATAGTTAACAATAACGAGACTCATCATTTTACACTAAGGTTTACCGACTTACCCATTGTTCAGATTATTTCTTCAAATATGATATATGATGAACCAAAGTCAACTGCACGCATTATAGTTAATTATCCTGATATTAATCAGTCATCTTTTTCATCTTATATAGCAATTGAGCAACGCGGAGGATGGAACAATTTATCTCTTCCTAAGAGATCGTATGGATTTTCATTTCTAAGCACTAGATATACTGATGATGTAGTTTCAAAATCATTATTTGATTTCAGAAATAATGTAGATTGGATTTTAGATGGCATGGCAGCAGATGAAATAAATATGAAAAACAAATTAGCATCTAATATTTGGAAAAGTATTTATGCAGAAAAAAATTTTTCAGCCGAATTTAAATATGTTGAATTGTTTATTAATAATGAACATCAGGGGTTATATTGTTTAGGAGAAACAATTAATGCAGAATTTCTAGACCTTAATAATAATGAGGGGTTAATATATAAGGCAATAGGATGGAGTGGTCCACCTTGTTTTGAAACATCATCATCAGAAATACCAACAATAAACAGGTGGGATGGATGGGAGCAAAAATTCCCTATTGCAAACAATAAAATTGAATGGTCCCCTTTAGCGAGATTAAGACACTTGATTGTTGATTCAAATGATGAAGATTTTGTTAATTTAATTCAAGATAATATTAGATTAGAAAACTTTATTGATTATTATCTGTTTTCTAATTATATTTCTGGTATAGATAATATAAGTAAAAACATTTTGTTAATTCGTCAGAACCAATTAGAACCCTTACAAATTATACCTTTTGATTTCGATGATGCATTTTCTATTGTTGATGTTATTCTTGATCATAATAGACTGTACAAGAGACTCATAGAATTAAACCCTAATGATTTCAAAGATCAATTAAAATTGAGGTGGTTTTATTTGAGAGAGAATGATTTCACAGCTGAGAAGTTTATGGATTTAGTTGAAGAAAATATAGAAGAGCTTCAGTCATCAGACATAATTTTTATTGAAAATAATAAATGGAATTCTAATATTGAATTATCAAATTTATCAGAAAATTTAGAGCAATGGATGAGTAATCGGCTAACAATTTTGGATACATATTATTCTGAATTATAGAACTAAATTAATCATTTTTCTATTTGTAAGCTAGATAAGCTGAATTAATAAAGCCCTTTAAAAGTTATTTTTTTTAAACTAAATTTAAAAATCAAATAACTTTTTGTTAATATTTACATAAACTCTAATAGTCACTAAAGCATTAATTTTATGTCATTAAAAAGTATAAATATGATATATGAACTAATTTTTTGTTTATAAATTATAATTTTTTTAGTATTTCAGGTTTTAAAAGATAGAAAGGAATATTATAAATCGAGTACTAAGTCATAAAATATATTTGTAAGTAAGCCTTAGTGCACTAGTTTCAAAGACTAGAGAAAGCTCTGAAATCATAATATTTTTTTGACTTTATATTAAGCCCACTAACCATAATAGTGGGTTTATTTTTAGCGGTGAGGAAGGGATTCGAACCCCCGAAACAGTTTCCTGTTTACACGCTTTCCAAGCGTGCGCCTTAAGCCACTCGGCCACCTCACCAACAGGACAAAATTAATTAGATTATTTGAAGTATTAATTTTATAATCTAAAAAGAATCTTAGCATTTTTTGTTGTTATATGTGCAACTTCTTCTATTGTAATATTATGAATTACCGCGAGTTTTTCAGCAATATTTAAAAGGTACTTGCTTTCATTTCTTTTTCCTCTAAATGGTGTGGGAGCTAAATACGGCGAGTCAGTTTCTAAAAGAATTTTATTTAGCTCTACTTCTTTAATAGTTTTATCAAGTCCTGAATTTTTAAATGTAAGTACGCCTCCAATTCCAAGAAAAAAATCTTGAAGTTCTAAAACTCTATTAGCTTCATTAATACTGCCTGTAAAACAATGAAAGACACCTCTTAATTTATTAGAGTTATATTTTTCAACAATTTTAATTGTTTCGTCAAACGCATTTCTGACATGAATTACTATAGGAAGATTATATTTTTTCGCTAACTCTATTTGATGAATAAATGCTTGTTTTTGTATTTCAATTGTGCTTTTATCCCAATATAGATCAATTCCTATTTCACCAACTGCAATATATTTTTTAGTTATTAATTCTTTTTCTACATGCTCTATTTCACATTTGTAATTTTCTTCATTTACATCACAAGGGTGAACACCCATCATTGGAAAACAATTAGCAGGAAATCTAGAGCAAAGATCTAGCATGCTGGCAGTATACTTACTAGAGATATTTGGTAGCAAAATAGTTGAAACACCATTTTTTATAGCATTTCTTACAACATCAGATCTATCAGAATCAAATTTGTCACTGTACAAGTGGCTATGAGTATCAATTAGTTGCATAAGCACAAAGTTAGGATAATTTGTATAATTTTACCATGTGACAAAAAAACTTAAAGTATTAGTTATCAGGTTTAGCTCAATTGGCGATATTGTCTTAACCACACCAGTGTTAAGATGTATTAATAGCCAATTAAATGTTAGTATTGATTTTTTAACTAAGGATAAATATAAACCGTTATTAGCTTCCAATACTGATATTGAAAAGTTAATTTTATTAAGCAATAATATATCACAAACAATCAAAGTATTACGAGCTAATAAGTATGATATGGTTATTGATTTACATAGTAATCTTCGATCTTTTAGAATTCGTAAGGCATTAAACACTCAATTTTTTACAATAAGTAGGTTTAGTTTGAAGAGATTTATTTTGATTTATTTTGGAGTAGACTTATTAAAAAATCATATTGTAGATAGATATTTTGAAACAGTAAAATCAATAGGAGTCTATAATGATAACAAAGGAATTAGCTATAATTTAAACCCAACTACTAAGGTAGATTTTAATATTGATCAAGATTATATTGCATGGGTTATAGGGGGGTCTTATGAAACAAAAAAACTGTCTCGAAAACAGATTGAAGATGTTATATCAAAATTAGATATTCCTGTTGTATTAATAGGAGGAACATCTGAGAATAAAATTGCAGATTTAATAATTAATAGTTTATTTGATAAAAAGATATATAATTTTTGCGGTATGATTTCTTTAGATCAATCAGCGCTTTTAATTAAGCATAGTAAATTAGTATTGACTAATGATACAGGAATGATGCATATTTCTTCAGCATTCTCAATCCCAATTATTTCTTTCTGGGGATGTACTAAACCATCATTAGGATTTTCACCTTATATGCCAAAAAGTAAATTTAAAAATTTAATAAGTAAAATATCAAAGAAACCGTGCTCTAAGCATGGGCAATATTGTAACTATTTTAAAGATGGATGTGTTAAATCAATTTCAGCAGAAAAAATTTATAGTACAATAAAAAAATTACTTAAATAATGCTTTAAGTTCAGAGGCATCATCTGCATTTAATTTGCCATCTAGAATTAATGAAAGTTGTCTCCTCCTGAGCGCACCATCATATCGACTTTTTTCTAATTTTGATTCAGGTATTACTTCACATACTTTAGTAGGACGCCCCATTTCATCTACTGCAACAAAAGTATAGATTGCTTCATTACATTTAGTTTTATTGCCTGAAATCCTATCTTCAATCCAAACATCAATAAATATTTCCATCGAAGAAGAAAAAGACCTTGAAATATTTGCCTCAAGTGTAACAATACTTCCACGTGGTATCGGATGATCAAAAGACACATTATTTACTGCAGCTGTTACACATGTTCTTTTTGAATGTCTATGAGCTGTAATAGCAGCAGCTATATCCATCCAATGTAGAAGTCTCCCCCCCATAAGATTATTTAAATTGTTTGTGTCATTTGGTAAAACAATTTCAGTTAGAATTGCTTTAGATTGACTTGGAGTTTTTGCTTTCATTTTTTAATTTGTAAGTAGCCAAGCATTAGGATTTTCTTCCTTAATTTTGTAAAGTGCCATTTTAGCATCTTCTTTGTTATCAAAAGATTCATAACTTACTCGCATTAGCTTATCTTTTCTAATGATTTTAGCACTATAATGCCATCTGTTTAGTTTGGCTAATAATCTTTGAGCGTTTTTTTCTTCTGAAAATACTCCTCCAATTATATGATATGTCTTTTTTGATTTTAAATCAATATTTTGTACTTCAATATCAAGTTCTTGTTTTATTTTTCTATTAAATAATTCACTAGAAATACTACTTGTAATATTATTTTCTATGTCATGGCTTATTACTTTATCAATATTTTTATTAAAAGTAAATAGATTTAGACTCGCCATCTGATTATAAACATTGTTTATATTATTTTGTTGTGAAATACTTAGATAAGACAAGGTAATCAGTGGAATAATTATAGCAGCAGCTTTTAATAAATTTTTTGGTTTAATACTATAATTCTTGATTGGAATAATTTTAGATTTTAATTGATTTTTATTTATAGTATCTCTAGTAATTTTTTTATTAAAAGTTGTGCTTAGTCCATAAGATAATAAACTATAATTTATGGTTTTATCTTGAATGAAAGTAATGTTGCCTTCATAACCTTGTGTAAACAAACCAACTTTTTCAATACGCAATAATTTTTTAGTATGTAGCTTTTTACTTAAAGAGTCAACATAATCTGAGATCTTTTTCTTAGCTAATTCATGAGAGATGTTTTCGTTATTAGCAACATGAGTAATGAGTAATCCATCATTAGTTTTAAGATTAATATTAAAAAGAATTTCTTTGCTAGGAGGAGTTAATGCTCCTGTTAAATTGTTCAATTCAGCTGATTTTTCATTTGCAACAAAGCCTCCAAAATCAGGAAGTATCACACAATCATGAAGAAATAAAAGTTCAGAAATATATTTATCAATCTTATTTACCATGATACAAAATTAATGAAATTATCCAAAATAAGTAGTAATTTTTTTAATATCATCAGAAGTGTCTACAGATATAGAATCGTAAGATGTAATTCCAACCTTAATACTAAACATGTTGTCTAGCCATCTTAATTGCTCTAGAGATTTTTTTTGCTCATTTTTTGAAGGTTTTAGTTTGCATATTTCATTTAGAATATGGTTGCGAAAAGAATATATGCCAATATGTTTATAGTAATTTACGTTTGACTCTTTATCACTAATTTTTCTGCAAAAATCTACAGCCATTCCATCCTCATTTAAAATTGTCTTTACAATATTATAGTCATCAAGCTCATTAGGATTTGTTATTTTTTTAGCTAATGTTGTGATCTTAATTTCAGAAATATCAAATAAAGAAATTACATGATCTATTTGTTCTGGCTTAATATAAGGTTCATCCCCTTGTATATTAACAATAATATCAAATTGATTGTCAATTTTATTTATCACTTCATTGCATCTATCTGTTCCGCTTTGATGTAATGAAGATGTCATAATTGCATTACCATTAAACTGTTTCACGTGATTAAATATCCTTATATCATCAGTAGCAACTATTAAATCGTCTAGATTTTTACATTTTAAACATTGCTCATATACTCTTTGAATCATTGTTTTACCTAATATATTAATTAGTGGTTTGCCAGGAAGTCTGGTTGACTCAAAGCGAGAGGGAATAATTCCTAATACTTTCATTTATATTTTAATAGCAAGCTGCATGGCTATAGTTCTTGGCGGCATCATATTGGCAGGACGACTAGTGTATTCTAAGTTAAGCAAGTTATTTATAATTACCCCCATTTTAAACATATCATTAATTTTATATCCTAATCGTGTATCTATGATTGTTTCCCCTTTGTTGAATTTTTTTCTTGCTTCATTGATTCCTGGAATTAGAGGAGCAATACTATTTGGGTCTGATTGATCACCAAGTCCTTCATTAATAGTTCTATCTGTAAAGATAGCATCAACATTGCGCATAAAATCATTATACCTCAAACTTGTTCCTAATGATAAATTCTTGTATATACATTCAACATCAATTTTTGCTATATGTTGATACCTATATTTTAACACAGAAGGATCAGAACTGCTATTTTCATATGTTACATCTGATACATATTCTCCAGGAAAATAATCTTGATTTTCAACATCATAGACTGAAATAAATGTTGAGTCATTAAATGATTCATACACATCATCAGGTGTTAGGGAGATCGGATTTATATATGTATATCCAGCTAGTAAGTTTACTGTTAAGTTTTTATTGATTTTACCCTGACCGCTTACACTGATTTCAAAACCATTTATTTGTGTTTTACCTACATTTACTGATTTAAAACCCAGCCCATAGTAGTTAGTGCTAACGTCTGTTGGGTCTCCATTTTCATCTATCTCAAATTCACGCTCCGCCCATCTGCCAAATGTAAACTCCATCATATCATCATACTCCATCAAAAAATATGCCACATCTAAAAATCCTTTCCAGGATTTATATTTGAAGCCTTGTTTAATAGCAATTTCAGAGCTCCATCCTCCTTCTGGTTTTAAAGAGGGGTTTGGATATACGTAAATACCGTCAGAAATATTTGTAAAAATAAAAAGTTCAGACATGGCAGGAAAACGGTATCCTTGACCCCATGAACCCCTTAAATATGTTGCTTGAGCTAATTGATAATTAATACCTGTTCTAAAAACTGGTTTGCTTGATGAAAAATTAGTGGTGCTATCACCATCTACATAATACTTTTCATTTGATTTTAGTTGGTATAACTCATATCTTGCTCCTAATGACATATTTATTTTACCTATTTTTTTGTCTATTTGCGAATATAACGACTGATTGCTTCTAATACTTTCACCATTAAATAAATCAGAATTTACAACAACATTTTCATAGCTGATACCATTTGTAATTACTAGCTGATTATGCTTTATATTTTTTTGCCATTGATAATCAGAGTAATAAGTTTTTGAAGAATTACTTTGTCCAACATCTACATTATTAGTTAGATTCTTATTAAGAACACTTAGGTGTCTTGTTTTAAAACTATGTTTATTATTTCCTGAAATATATGTTATAAATGGATCAATATTATAATTAAGTCCATCAGTTGTAATAATGTCTTTATTTAAGGGAATATAAGCTTCATCAAGACCGTTCCAAATAATTGAGCTTCCAGAACTTTGAATTAATATATTGGCATTAATACCATATGAAAGGCCCTCAAACTTCTTATGTCTATAAGTTGAATTTAAATTGAATCTTTTTCTATCTGTTTTTTCACCTAATCTATATCCATCATCATTAAAAATATTTCCTCCAATAGATAAATCAAGACTTCCAAGCTTCATAGATTGTAGGAATTCAACACCTTTAAAAGCTCTTCTTTTTTCTCCATTCCAATTTAACTCTTTTCTTTTAGGTTTATCGATTAATCCAAAATGCATATTAATTTTAGTATATCCAGGCAATTTATTTTTGTTAATATCTTTTTGGTTTGGAAATGCAGTGCGAATGTTTATTACTCCATTTAATGCTGAAGAGCCATATAGAGCTGATGATGCACCTTTTATAACTTCTACTTGATTTATATTTTCAGTCGCAATTAGGCTCCACTGAGCTTGGCCAGCATCTCCAGAAATTAGTGGCATATCATCTACCATTACTAAAACTCTTGTTCCAGCTCCATAACTCCAGCCCGAACCACCTCTGATATTCGCTTGACCATCAGTTATATTAACACCTGGAATTTGATCAACAGCAGTCTGAATATTAGTTGTATTTTTATTTTCAATCAAGGCTGGTTTAACTACCTCCATAGATACGGTTATTTCCTCTATTTTTTGTTCAAATCTTCCGGCAGAAACAACAACAACACTTAATTCTTCAGCTATATTTGCTAGCAATACATCTAAAATCTTTTTCTCTCCTTTTTTAAATTCAATTTCCTTTGTTACATCAGAATAACCTAGATATTTGAAAGTAACTTTTTGTTTCCCAGGAATTGTATTGATTATGTATTTCCCATCAATATCTGTTGATGTTCCATTACCATTTTCAAGAATTATGTTAGCGCCAATTAGGGATTCATTATTATTTCTATCTTTAATAGTTCCTTCTAAAGTCTGACTTTTTAAGGAAAGACAGGCCAAATTTAATAGTATAATATTTATCAGTAATCTCATAATGTAGCCTACAAATATAAAAATTTGCTTGACACATCTAAATATCATTAAATAATATAAAGAGAAATTATTTTTTATAAAAAAAAATATACATTTGTCTCCAACTTAATTAAAAATTATAAAAATGGCAGAAAATGTTCATGAATTTATGAATTACGTAGCAAGTAAAAATAATTATGAAAAAGAATTTTTACAAGCTGTTGAAGAAGTTGCAGAAGCAGTTATTCCTTTTATGAAAACTAATCCTAAGTATAATAACAAAATGTTGTTAGAAAGAATGGTAGAGCCAGAAAGAATTATTATGTTTAGAGTTCCTTGGATAGATGATCAAGGTATGACTCAGGTTAACAGAGGGTATCGAGTAGAATTTAATTCTGCAATAGGACCATATAAAGGAGGGCTTAGGTTTCATCCATCAGTTAATCTTTCAATACTTAAATTTTTGGGTTTTGAACAAATTTTTAAGAACGCTTTGACAACTCTTCCTATGGGAGGAGGAAAAGGAGGTTCTGATTTTGACCCAAAAGAAAAATCAGATAATGAAGTAATGAGATTTTGTCAATCTTTTATGACAGAGTTGTCCAGACATATTGGTCCTGACACTGATGTTCCCGCTGGAGATATTGGTGTTGGAGGAAGAGAAATAGGCTATATGTTTGGACAGTACAAGAGAATTGCCAATGAGTTTACTGGCGTATTCACTGGAAAAGGAATTAATTGGGGTGGTTCTTTGATTCGTCCAGAAGCAACTGGATATGGAACAGTCTATTTTGCACAAAATATGCTTATTAAAAAAGGAGATAGTATTAAAGGTAAGATAGTTGCAATATCTGGTTCTGGAAATGTTGCACAGTATGCTTTAGAAAAGATACTACAGTTAGAAGGAAGCGTAGTTACTGTTTCTGATTCTGGAGGATATTTATATGCTAAAAATGGATTTGATCTAGAAAAATTGGAATACTTAAAGGAATTAAAAAATATAAAAAGAGGAAGATTAAAAGATATGACTGATGCATTCGGTGATGTAGAGTTTTTTAAAGGAGAGAAACCATGGAATGTAAAATGCGATATTGCTTTACCTTGTGCTACCCAAAACGAATTAAATGAAGACGAAGCAACGACATTGATTAACAATGGTTGTAAGCTTGTTGCGGAGGGGGCTAATATGCCGTCAACTCCCGAAGCAATAGCTGTTTTTCAAGAAGCTAAAATTTTATTTGCTCCAGGCAAAGCATCTAATGCAGGAGGCGTAGCAACTTCAGGTTTAGAGATGTCTCAAAATTCATTAAGAATGAATTGGACGAGAGAAGATGTAGATTCTAAGCTTCAAAAAATCATGAAAGATATTCATGAGATTTGTTGTAAATATGGCAGTGAAGGTGATTACATAGATTATGTTAAAGGCGCTAATATAGCTGGATTTGTTAAAGTAGCTGATGCAATGATTGATCAAGGTGTAGTTTAGAAAAATATTAAATATACTATTAAAAAAAGGAGGGATTGCCCCTCCTTTTTTTATAGATTTGCTTCAACTTTTAAAATAGAGTTTATGAATGTTAAATTTAAGCAACAATTACAGCAAGAACTAACTAATATTGATAATGCGGGTTTATATAAAAAGGAACGTATTATTATAAATCCTCAAGGAGCATTAATTAAGATAAGTACAGGTCAAGAGGTCCTTAACTTTTGCGCAAATAATTATTTAGGATTATCTTCTCATCCTGAAGTTATTGAGGCGGCAAAAGAATCTTTAAATAATTATGGTTATGGCATGTCTTCCGTTAGATTTATTTGTGGCACACAGGATGTGCATAAGCAGTTAGAAGACAAAATATCTAAGCTTTTAGGAATGGAAGACACAATACTTTATGCCGCTGCATTTGATGCTAATGGTGGAGTTTTTGAACCGTTGTTTGATGATAAGGATGCGATTATATCGGACTCTTTAAATCATGCTTCCATAATAGATGGGGTGCGTTTATGTAAGGCAGTAAGATACCGTTATAAAAATAACGATATGGCTGACTTGGAGCATCAGTTAGAAAAGTCTCAAGATCAAAGAAATAGAATTATAGTAACAGATGGTGTTTTTTCAATGGATGGATATATTGCACAACTTGATAAGATTTGTGATTTAGCAGATAAGTATAATGCATTAGTTATGGTTGATGATTCACATGCTACCGGTTTTATTGGCAAGAACGGTAGAGGTACTCATGAGTACTGTAATGTTATGGGAAGAGTTGATATTATTACGTCCACATTAGGAAAAGCATTAGGAGGTGCAATGGGGGGATTCACCTCTTCATCAAATGAAGTTATAGATATTTTAAGACAAAAATCTAGACCATACTTATTTTCAAATTCCTTAGCGCCATCAATAGTCGGAGCTGCAAGTAGAGTTATTGACATATTGTTAGAAAGTGGAGATCTTAAGAAAAATTTAGAAATCAACACTGCTTATTTTAGAAAAGAAATGACTAGAGCTGGATTTGACATTAAGGAGGGAATACACCCAATAGTTCCAATTATGTTGTATGATGCTAATATAGCACAGGTTATGTCTGAAAAATTATTAGATGAAGGAATATATGTTGTAGGTTTTTTCTACCCAGTAGTTCCTAAAGGTCAGGCAAGAATAAGAGTACAGATATCAGCTGCACATTCACTTGATAATATAGATAAGGCAATTCAAGCCTTTGTTAAGGTCGGACAAGAACTAAAAGTTATATAGTCAAAGGAGAAAAAATGCCTTATAAAATTTTGCAGAACTATAAAAAAGTGTACTTTTGCACCCCTTTTAATAATAACATAAAAAAATTATAAAGTGGACACATTAAGTTACAAAACATTATCAGCTAATAAGCAAACAGCCGACAAGAAATGGTTTATTGTAGATGCTGAAGGATTAATTTTAGGTAGAATGGCTTCAGAAGTCGCAAAGGTTTTGAGAGGAAAGTATAAAACAAACTTTACTCCACATGCTGACTGTGGTGATAATGTTGTTATAATTAATGCAGCTAAGGTTGTTATGACAGGTAATAAAATGGAAAAAAGAGAGATATTCTCTCATACTGGATATCCTGGAGGTCAAAACAGAATAACACCTTCAGAGATGATTGCTAAAGATGGCGCATCTGTTGTTAGACATGCAATAAAAGGAATGCTACCTAAAAATAAGTTAGGAGCTGCTATTTTAAGAAATTGTTATATATATGCAGATTCTGAGCATAAACAAGAAGCGCAAAAACCAATAAGTCTAAGTTTTAATAATAAATAGTAATTATGGAGACAGTTCATACAATTGGAAGAAGAAAAGCATCAGTTGCAAGAATTTACGTTTCTAAAGGAAAAGGAAAAATCATTGTTAATGGAAAAGATTTTGTTGAATATTTTCCTGTTGATACGATGCAGTACAAATTAAAGCAGCCTTTTGTACTTTCCGGAGATGTTGGGAAATACGATGTAAAAGTTAATGTTAATGGTGGTGGTACTACTGGTCAAGCTGAAGCTATTCGTCTGGCTATTTCTAGAGCTTTGTGCGAAATAAATCCAGATAATAGACTTAAACTAAAGCCAGAAGGAATGTTAACAAGAGATGCTCGTATTGTTGAGCGTAAAAAGCCTGGCCAAAAGAAAGCAAGAAAAAAATTCCAGTGGGTAAAGAGATAGAAATCAATTAATAGATGTTTAGCATCTAAATCATTAGGATAAGTTATGCTTCTACCTAATGATTGTTAACTAAAAAGAAAGTAAACATGCCAAGAACAAATTTTAAAGAATTATTAAATTCAGGTGTCCATTTTGGTCACTTAAGAAAGAAATATAATCCAGCCATGGCTCCATATATCTTTATGGAAAGAAATGGGATTCATATTATTGATCTTAACAAAACAGTATCTATGTTAGAGGATGCTGCAGCTGCAATGAAACAAATTGCTAAATCTGGTAAGAAAATTTTATTTGTAGCAACAAAAAAACAAGCTAAAGGACTTATTTCTGATGCAGCTAAGAAATTAAATATGCCGTACATTACAGAAAGATGGCCTGGAGGATTGTTGACAAATTTTTCAACTATTAGAAAGTCCATCAAAAAAATGCAAACCATTGACAAGATGAAAGAGGATGGTACTTTTGATACTTTATCAAAGAGAGAGCGTTTACAGATTGATAGACAAAGGGCAAAGTTAGAAATTAATTTAGGTTCTATAGTTAAGATGAATAGAATGCCAGAAGCCATTTTTATAGTTGATACTAATAAAGAGCATATTGCCTTGTCTGAAGCTAATAAATTAGGAATAAGATCATTTGCAATGAATGATACAAATACTGATCCTACTAAAGTAAGTTTTTCTATACCTTCTAACGATGATGCATCAAAATCTATAGCATGTATATTAAATGTTATAAGTAATGCAATTGCTGAAGGACTTGAAGAAAGAGGGATTGATCAAGAAGCGAAAGCAAATGAAAAAAAGGAGAAGGCTAAAAAAATAACAGAAGAAAAGTAGTAGTAATTTTTGAAAAAATAATTTAATATGGGATCGATTAAGGCAGCTGATGTTGCAAAATTAAGAAAACAAACAGGAGCAGGAATGATGGACTGTAAAAAAGCTTTAGTAGAATCTAATGGAGATTTTGAACAAGCTATTATAGTTTTGAGAAAGAAAGGGCAGAAGGTTGCGGCTAAGAGGGCAGATAGAGATACGACTGAAGGAATAGCGACTGTAAAAGTTAACGTTGAGAATACAGCTGGTGTTGCTATAGTTTTAGCTTGTGAAACAGATTTTGTTGCAAAAAATGATTCTTTTAAAGAATTAGCTGATTCATTTGCAGATATAGCTATTAATTGTGACAATAAAGAAGATTTCTTACAGGCAAGTTTTGGTACAATGAGTGTTGCAGATAAATTAATTGAACAAACTGGTGTCATCGGAGAAAAAATTGATATCTCTTCTTTTGAAAGAGTAGAAGCTCCATATGTGGGGTATTATGTTCACGGCGGTAAGATAGCAGCAATAGTTGGATTAAATAGTTTAATTGATAAAGCAGAAAGTTTAACTAAAGATTTAGCTATGCAGGTTGCTTCAATGGGGGCAACTAAATTATCCTATTTAGATTTTGATACAGAATTTATTTCTAGCGAAACTGAAGCTCGAATAGCAGTTATTGAAAAAGAAAATATTGAATTAGCAAGATTGGGCAAGACACTTAAGAATGTTCCCAAATATATTTCAAGGGCTCAACTATCAGAAGACGTTTTAAATCAGGCTAAAATGGACATAAAGGAACAGTTAAAATCTGAGGGTAAACCTGAAGCAATCTGGGAAAGAATTTTACCTGGCAAATTAGAAAGATTCATAAATGATAATACAACCTTAGATCAAGAGCAATGTCTATTAGATCAAAAGTTTATTAAGGATGAATCTTTGAATGTTTCGGATTATATTAAGTCTTACGGTGACATTGCTGTTAGTAAATTTGTTCGAGTTTCATTAGGATAATTTTATAAAAAATCAGTCAAACTCTTCGTGTTGCTTTATTTGATTTTTCTATCTTTGAAAAATTTCTAACAAAATGCAATATAAAAGAATTCTTCTAAAATTAAGCGGAGAGTCATTAATGGGTACGGGTGAATATGGTATTGATTCTAAAACACTTGGTACATATGCAAAAGAGATTAAATCAGTTATAAGTTGTGGAGTAGAGTTGGCTATTGTCATAGGTGGAGGTAATATCTATAGAGGTGTTCAGTCAGAAGGAGCAGGTTTTGATAGGGTGCAGGGAGATCATATGGGAATGCTAGCTGCAATCATAAATGGAATGGCACTTCAATCAGCTTTAGAATCTATCTCTATAGAGACAAGACTTCTTACAGCTATTAGAATGGAACAGGTTGCCGAGCCATATATAAGGAGAAAAGCAATGAGACATTTACAGAAAGGAAGGGTAGTTATATTTGGAGGAGGTACAGGTAACCCTTACTTTACTACTGATACTGCTGCAACATTAAGAGCTATTGAGATAGAAGCAGATGTGATTTTAAAGGGGACTAGAGTAGATGGTATTTATAATATGGATCCAGAAAAATATGATCATGCTACAAAATATGAAACTATAAGCTTTGAAGAAGCTTTAGCAAATAAATTAAGTGTAATGGACTTGACCGCCTTTACTTTATGTCAAGAAAATAATTTGCCTATAAAGGTATTTAATATGAATATTGAAAATAATTTATTTAAAGTATGTAAAGGAGACAGAATTGGAACTTTAGTTTTAAATCAATAAAATTATAATAGTAAAAAGTATGAGTGAAGAAGTAGAATTTCAGCTAGAAATAGCAAAAGAACAAATGCATGAGGCAATTATCCATCTTGAAAAGATTTTGTTAAAGGTACGAGCAGGCAAGGCAAATCCACAGATGTTACATGCTGTAAATATTGATTATTATGGAGTTATAACTCCCTTAAATCAAGCAGCTAATATTTCTACACCAGACGCACAAACTATATCTATTCAACCGTATGATAAGAATCTGATTGTAGATATAGAGCAGGCAATAGTTGAAGCAAATCTAGGTTTTAGTCCTTCAAATAATGGTGAAAAAGTTATTATTAATATTCCTCCACTAACAGAAGAAAGGAGAAGAGAATTAGTTAAGCAAGTTAAGTCTGAGATTGAAAACGCAAAGATTAGTGTAAGAAATGTAAGACAAAAGGCAAATGAAGAAATGAAGAAATTATCAAAAGAAGGATTGTCTGAAGACTTAGTTCGTGACGCACAACAAAGTGTCCAAGATTTAACAGACAAATATACTAAACAAATAGATATTATTTTTTCTGATAAGGAATCGGACATAATGACTGTATAGATTATTCCACTTATTCATTCTTTATTAAAAATACATTTTAAATTTTTATGTGGAAGTATATTTCAGATATAATACTCAAGAATAGATTAGTTATCATAGGTTTCTTATTTGTATATATTTTATTTATGGGTTATAAAGCTCAACAAGTAAAATTATCTTATTCAATCGCTCAATTAGTTCCGATAGATCATCAAATTAGTATTGATTATAATAGCTTTTTAAAAAAATATGGAGAACAAAATATTTTTGTAATAGCAATTGAGGATAGTCAGTTAACAAGTAGTGTTTCCCATATTAATAATTTTATAGAACTTACACAAGAAATTGAAATTATTGATGGAGTAAATAATTTGGTTTCTTTTACAAATCTTCCAATCCTAACTAAGGATCTGGATTCAAATAAATTTATATTGGACTCATGGGTTCCAGACTCTGTATTAAGCAAAAAGCAGCTAAAAGAATGTATAGATATATTTAATAAGCAAAAGTTTTATAAAGATTTATTTAACACTAAATCTAACAAAACAACAATAGTATTAATTTCACTAGACGAGGAAATAATTAAATCTGCAAATAGAACTAATCTTATATTCACCATTAAGAATTTAGTTGATATATACTGTCATGATTATAATGCTACTGCTTATTATTCTGGATTGCCCTACATAAGAACTGTTGATTCTTTGAAAGTAAAAAAAGAAATTTTATTTTTTATATTTCTTACAATTATAATTACAGCACTAATCTTATATATTTTCTTTAGGTCATATAAAGCTACAATTTCATCAATGATAGTTGTAATTTCAGGAGTTATCTCTTCATTTGGTACTATTTCATTATTTGGATATGAAATTAGTCCTCTTATTGCTCTTGTCCCACCAGTTTTGATTGTTATCGGTATACCAAATTGTATTTTTTTAATTAATAAATTTCATAATGAGTTTAAAAACCATAACAGTAAGAAGCAGGCTTTACAAGTTATGATTCAAAGAATAGGAAATATTACATTACTTACAAATGTAACTACTGCATCAGGTTTTGCAGCATTTACTCTTACGAACAGTAGAACATTACAAGAATTTGGAACAATTGCATCAATTAATATTATTATAATTTTTCTATTTTCTTTATTAATTATTCCGATTTTTTTTAGTTTTTCTTCACCACCAAGCAAAAGGCACATTCAACATTTAGATAATAGATGGATTAAGTCTATGGTTAAATTTTTAGCGTTTTTGGTTAAAGAAAAAAGAAGTTTAATTTATTATACCAGCACACTTGTCGTGTTATTAGCTCTAATTGGATTAAAAAGTGTAAAAACTACAGGGAATTTTACAGATGATTTGCCTAAAGAACAACGACTATATAAAGACTTAAAATTTTTAGAAGATAATTTTGGTGGTGTTATGCCTTTAGAAATACTAGTAAATACTAAGAAGAAAAATGGTTTATTTAGATTTTCCAATATGTCAAAAATGAATGAATTAAGTCAGGTTTTAAGTGAATATCCTGAATTTTCAACTTCTTCATCGTATATTGATGCAATAAAGTATACTAGACAAGCTTTTTATAATGGAGACTCTTCATATTATTCTTTGCCAAGTCCGCAAGAACAAAGACTCATTTCATCATATATAAGTAATTCGTCATCTGAAACAGGTATAGTTAATTTACTAATTGACTCTTTAAAACAAGAAGCTAGATTTAGCTTAAGAATTGCAGATATTTCGACAGAAAAAATGGACAGGCTCCTTAATGATTTACGTCCTAGAATTAATAAAATTTTTGATAAGGACAAATATGATGTTACAATCACTGGTATAAGTATTGTGTTTTTAAATGGAACGAAATTTTTGTTCCAAAATTTGATATTAAGTTTGCTTATAGTTATTGTAATTATATCATTATTTATGGCATGGATGTTTAATTCTTTTAGGATGGTTGTTATTTCTATTATTCCAAATTTAATTCCTTTAATAATTACAGGATCAATAATGGGATATTTTGGTATTCCATTAAAACCATCTACAATTTTAGTTTTTAGTATAGCATTTGGGATATCAGTTGATGATACAATACATTTCTTGGCTAAATATAGACAAGAGTTACTTTCAAGCAATTGGGATATTAGAAGTTCTGTTTTTTCAGCTTTAGAAGAAACAGGTGTTAGTATGTTTTACACATCAGTAGTTTTATTTTTTGGTTTTTTGGTTTTTGTGCTTTCAGATTTTGGCGGTACTGTTGCTTTGGGATGGTTAGTTTCCATTACATTAATGATTGCTATGTTGTCCAATCTTTTGTTGCTTCCAGCACTTTTACTATCTTTGGAAAAGGTCATTAATTATGAAGCATTTAAAGACCCAATTATAGAAGATTTATAATTTTAATGTTAATTTTATTTAAAAAAAAATAATTTATGAAAGGAATAATATTAGCAGGAGGAAGTGGGACTAGATTACATCCACTTACATTAGTTGTTAGTAAACAAATGATGCCCGTTTACGATAAACCAATGATTTATTATCCATTATCCACATTATTATATTCAGGCATAAATGAGATTTTAATAATTTCAACTCCACATGATTTGCCATTGTTTAAGAAGTTATTGGGCGATGGATCAAGAATTGGATGTAAATTTAGTTTTAAGGCACAAGTTAAACCGAACGGACTTGCGCAAGCTTTTGTAATTGGAGAAGATTTTATTGGTGATGATAAAGTATGCTTGATTCTTGGAGATAATATTTTTCAAATGAAAATAAAAACATTAGCAAATTGTAAAGATGTTGATGGAGGTATAATTTTTGGATATCATGTTAATGATCCAGAAAGATATGGAGTAGTTGAATTTGATAAAGATTATCATGCACTTTCATTAGAAGAAAAACCTAAAAATCCTAAGTCTAATTATGCCGTTCCAGGACTGTATTATTATGATAATACAGTTGTCGATATTGCAAAAAACATTAAACCATCAAAAAGAGAAGAGTTTGAGATAACTGATATAAATAAGGAGTACTTAAAAAGAGGTAAATTAGAAGTTAAGTTATTAGGAAGAGGTACAGCTTGGCTTGACACAGGTACATTTGAATCATTAATGCAAGCAAATCAATATGTTCAAGTTATTGAAGAAAGACAGGGAAGAAAGATTGGATGTATTGAAGAAGCAGCATGGAGAATGGGATATATCGATAACAAAAAATTACTAGAAATATCAGAAACACTTGTTAAAAGTGGTTATGGAAATTATCTTAAAAACTTAATATAAGATGAGAGATTTTGAAGAAATAAAGGTTTTCATTGATAAGGAAATTCAAAAAATTTGTTTTCCAGATTCTCCTAATTTATTATATGACCCTATTAATTATATTATAGCCTTAAAAGCTAAAAGAATGAGACCTGTACTAGTTTTATTAGCTCATCAATTATTTAATAAAGAGATTAATAATGCCATTTATCCAGCTATAGCGATAGAAATTTTTCATAACTTCACATTATTACATGATGATATAATGGATAATGCTCCTTTGCGAAGGGGTGAGCCTACTGTTCATGAAAAATGGGATAAAAATACAGCTATCTTAGCTGGAGATACTATGTTGATTCATGCATATAAAATGATAAGTAAAGTAGATAATTCTGTTCTAAAAAATGTGCTAGATGTTTTTAGTCAGGCTGCAAAAGAGGTTTGTGAAGGGCAACAAAAGGATATGGAATTTGAAGGAGATTATACTGTTACATTAAAAGAGTATATGAAAATGATTGAGAATAAAACAGCGGTTCTTTTAGCAGCATCTTTAAAGATAGGAGGTATTACTGCAGGAGCTTCTCTAGAAAGTCAAGATCATTTATATGAGTTTGGGAAAAATATTGGTATAGCCTTTCAATTAAAGGATGATTTGCTTGATACATTTGGAACATCAAAAAAATTTGGAAAGAAAGTAGGGGGAGACATTATAGCTAATAAAAAGACATTTCTTTATTTAAAGACACTTCAGTTAGCTGATACAAAAGATTGTCAAAAATTAAAATTATATTATCAGGATAATTTTTCAGCACATGATAAAGTAGAAAATGTGAAGTTAATTTTTGAGAAATATCAGGTTTCTAAGCATACAACTGATATGATGAAAGCATATTATACAAAAGCCATCAAACATTTAGATGCAATAGAATCTAATAATAAAGAACCATTAATTTATTTTGCTAATAAATTAATGTATAGAGACTCTTAATTTCTTTTTTACTTTTTTTTAAAAACAGAATTAATTTTGTTTTTTATAAACAAAAAATAGATAGTTTTGTATTAAATTTTAAAGATCTAAATGGATAAATTCTCTTTTTTAGGGACATTACATGTGGGTATGGTTGAGCAGATGTATAATAAGTATTTGCAAGATCCTACAAGCATAGAAGAGGAATGGAGTAATTTTTTTCAAGGTTTTGATTTTGCAAAAGAAGTTTATTCAGAAGATGATATTCCAAAACTATTTAAAAAGGAATTTAAAGTAATCAATTTAATAGATGCCTATAGAAAAAGTGGACATTTATTTACCAAAACTAATCCAGTAAGAGAAAGAAGAAAATATACTCCTACATTAGATTATAAAAATTTTGGACTTTCAGAAGATGATCTAGAGTTAGAGTTTCAAGCTGGTGAGCAAGTAGGTATTGGACCGTCTAAATTAAGAGTAATCATTGATCATTTAAAAAAAGTATATTGTCAATCTATTGGGATAGAATACATGTACATAAGAGATCCAAAAGAAATAGAGTGGATTAAAAATAGATTACATCTTAATTCAAATACACCAAAGTTTAATTCTGAACAAAAAAAACATATATTACATAAGTTAAATCAAGCTGTTGTTTTTGAAAGTTTTTTACATAAAAAATTTGTAGGTCAAAAAAGGTTTTCATTAGAAGGAGCAGAGTCTTTAATACCAGCTTTAGATTCATTAGTAGAACACTCTTCATTTTTAGGAGTTGAAGAATTTGTTATGGGAATGGCACACAGAGGCAGATTAAATGTTTTAGCAAATATTTTTAATAAAACATACAGAGAAATATTCTCAGAGTTTGAAGGTAAATCATACGAAGAAGATCATATATCTGGAGATGTGAAATATCATCTTGGATATACTTCAACACAAGTGTGTAGTAATGGAAATAAAGTAAAGTTAACTCTTACGCCAAACCCATCTCATTTAGAAGCAGTTAATCCTGTCGTTGAAGGTATTACTAGAGCTAAACTAGATAATAATTACAATGGAAATGAAGATAAAATATTACCAATATTATTGCATGGCGATGCAGCTCTTGCTGGTCAAGGTGTAGTTTATGAGGTTATTCAAATGGCTCATTTAGATGGTTACAGATCAGGCGGAACAATACACATAGCAATTAATAATCAAGTTGGTTTTACAACTAATTATTTAGACGGAAGATCTAGTACTTATTGTACAGATATCGCTAAAGTTACCTTATGTCCTGTTTTACATGTTAATGGTGATGATGTTGAAGCTGTTGTACATGCATTACAAATTGCAGTTGAATATAGACAGAAATATCATAAGGATGTTTTTATTGATTTATTATGTTATAGAAAATATGGTCATAATGAAGGCGATGAACCAAGATTTACTCAACCAAAATTATACGAGTTAATATCAAAACATAAAAACCCTAGAGAAATTTATAAACAAAAATTAATGAATGAGGGAGTAGTTGAAGCTGAAATTGCAAAAGATTTAGAGCGAGATTTCCAAAATTTATTACAAGCAAGATTTGATGAAGCTAAAGAAATAAAAAAATCAAAGATAACCAGATTCATGAATGATGAATGGCAGGGGATTGAAAATAACTTTACTGTAGATTTTAGTAGCTCGAAAGAAACAAACCTTAGTATAGAAAGACTGATATCATTAGCAAAATTTCTCTATGATTTCCCTGATAAAGATAAGCTGTTTAAAAAAACAAAAAGACTTCTTAGTGAAAGACAAAAATTGATTAGTAATAATACTGTAGATTGGGCACTGGCAGAATTACTAGCATATGCATCATTGTTAGATGAGGGTCATAATATTAGATTAAGTGGGCAGGATGTTGAGCGAGGAACATTTTCTCATCGACATGCAATTTTAAAAGTTGAACAATCCGAAGAAGAAGTATGTCCTTTAAACAATATTAATACCAATGCAAAATTCCAGGCTTATAATTCTTTGCTTTCTGAATATGGTGTATTAGGTTTTGACTATGGATATTCAATAACACAACCAAATTCTTTAACAATATGGGAAGCGCAATTTGGCGATTTTTCAAATGGTGCACAGATAATGTTAGATCAGTTTATTTCATGTGGAGAAGATAAATGGAAAGTTATGAGTGGATTAGTTATTTTATTGCCACATGGTTATGAGGGCCAGGGAGCTGAACATTCATCTGCTAGGATTGAGAGATATTTGCAAATGTGTGCAAAATATAATATGGAAATTGTAAATTGCACTACACCTGCAAATTTTTATCATGTAATTAGAAGGCAATTAAAGAGAAAATTTCGTAAACCATTAGTAGTATTTACACCAAAAAGTTTATTAAGACATCCAAAATGTATTTCTTCTTTAGATAATCTTGCGGATGATAGCTTTAAACTAATTATTGATGATAAAATAAAATACACTAAAGTAAGTAAGTTGGTTTTTTGTAGTGGTAAGATATACTATGAGTTGTTGTCTCGAAGAGAAAGAGATAATATTAATGATATTATTATTATTAGAATTGAACAGTTATATCCGTTAGATAAAAAATATATTAAAGAATTAGTTAATAAATATAGATCTAAAAAAATTTTTTGGGTTCAAGAAGAGCCAGAAAATATGGGAGCTTGTAGTTTTGTTTTAACAGAGTTAAGAGAATTTAACATAGAGGTAATTGCAAGAGAAGCATCTGCAGCTACTGCTACAGGATCTAGTAAAATTTCTGCTTTAGAACAGAATAAACTAATAGATAAATTATTTAAATAAAAAAAATAAAGATGTTGTTAGAAATGAAAGTTCCAAGTCCTGGGGAATCAATCTCCGAAGTTGACATTTCAGAATGGTTAGTAAATGACGGTGATTATGTTGAGAAAGATCAAGTTATTGCTGAAATTGACTCAGATAAAGCTACTTTAGAACTTCCTGCTGAAGAGAGTGGAGAAATCAAAATTTTGATTTTGGAAGGGGAAACCGTATCAGTTGGAGATGTTGTTTGTATTATAGATACTTCTGTTAAAGGAGAAGCAAAACAACAAACTGATCAAATTAGCACACAAAAAAATACTCAAAAAATATCAAAAATTGATACTCATCCTATTGATACTTCTCTTAAAAAAACCACACCTCTTGCAGCAGAAATTATAAAAACTAATAATATTTCTATAGATGACATTAGAGGGACTGGTCAATCTGGAAAAATTACTAAAAGTGATGTAGAATTTTCAATTGGTAAATCTTTTGAAGAAAGTGAAAGAGGTACATCAAGAAAAAAAATATCTTCTTTAAGAAAAAAAATAGCAAGTAGATTAGTTGCCGTAAAGAATGAAACTGCTATGTTAACTACATTTAATGAGGTAGATATGTCAGGAATTTTTAAAATTAGATCTGACTTTAAGGACAAGTTTAAAGAAAAACACAAGGTTAATTTAGGTTTTATGTCATTTTTCACAAAAGCAGTTACCATTGCATTAAATGAATTTAAAGATGTAAATTCTGTGCTGGATAATAATGAAATAATTTATCACAAGTATTGTGATATAGGAATTGCTGTAAGTGCCCCTAAGGGTCTCATGGTACCAGTATTAAGAAATGCAGAAAAAATGGATTTTCATCAAATAGAATTAGGAATTAAAAATTTAGCTGAAAAGGCTAGAGATGGCAAAATCAAAATAGAGGAGATGGTAGGCGGAACATTTACAATAACCAACGGAGGTGTATTTGGCTCTATGCTTTCCACTCCAATTATCAACCCTCCACAATCTGCTATTTTAGGTATGCATAACATTGTTGAGCGACCTATAGCTATTAATGGAGAAGTTCTGATTAGACCAATTATGTATGTAGCTCTTTCTTATGATCATAGAATTATAGATGGGAGAGAATCAGTAGGATTCCTTGTTCGTGTTAAAGAGTTATTGGAGGATCCAGCTAATTGCTTAATGGGAGGAGAACCCAAGCAGTATTTAAATTTGTAAATTTAAACTTTCCAAGTTTCTCCAGAATTAATTAATTCGTTAACATTTTTAAATTTAGCATTTTTTTTCTCGTATTCAATTTGTTCTAGCATCCCATCATTAAATGTCGGTCTTTCGACACTTCTAATAACCCCCATAACTATAGGAAATTCAGGAGGCATCATCTTTCCTAACATTGAATGTAAGAATGAATCTTCTGTTTTAGCATTATGAACTAAAATATCTTCTTCATTTATTCCATTTTCACCAATTTTTACGACTTCTATTTTAGATCCATTAAATATTATACCCTTATTTGACTCAGATCCAAAAATCATGGGTTTTCCGTGTTCAACAATTAGTTGAACATCTTTTTTATTTATTTTTTTACCAGTTATTGATTCAAAGGTTTTATCATTAAATATCACACAATTTTGTAAAATTTCAACTAAGGATGTCCCTCTGTGTTGCTCTGCTTCAATAAATATTTTTTGCATGAGTTTCGGATTTGTATCTGCTACTCTGGCAAAAAAAGTAGAATTTGCACCATTTGCTATGTTTGATGCAGAAAAAGGATCATCTGTTGTCCCATGAGGGTTAGATTTTGTTTTAATTCCTTTTTTTGATGTTGGTGAAAATTGTCCCTTTGTCAGACCATAAATTTCATTATTAAAAAGAAGAATATTAATATCTATATTTCTTCTAAGAGCGTGAATAAAATGATTTCCACCTATCGCAAGTGCATCGCCATCTCCTGTTATTTGCCAAACGCTTAGTTTTGGATTAGCTAACTTTATACCTGTAGCAAATGCAGGTGCTCTACCGTGAATACTATGAAACCCATAAGTATTCATATAGTACGGAAAACGTGATGAGCAACCAATTCCTGAAATAAATACGTAGTCTTCTTTTTTCCTTCCAATTTGGGGTAAAGCTTTTTGTAAACTTCGTAATATAGCATAGTCACCGCAGCCAGGGCACCATCTTATTTCTTGGTCACTTCTAAAATCTTTGTTTGTTAGCTCTAACATAGTTACAAAATTAATTTTTTAAAATGGAATTCCAACTCTGTTGTTGTAAATGGAAGACCTTGTATTTTATTATATTGTTTAAATTCAATAATTTCAAAATTCATTCTTAAATAATTTGCAAATTGACCACTATTTAATTCACAAACAACAATTTTTTTAAATTTGTTAAAAATCTTCTTTGTGTTCTTTGGCAAGGGATTAATATAATTGAAATGACATAGACCAATACTAAAACTATTCTTATATAAATTATCTACTGCGGAATAAAGAGACCCATATGTTCCTCCCCACCCAACAACTAACAAATCACCTTCCTTCTTACCATACACCTCTTGAGGGGGAATAACATTAGATATTCTAAATATTTTTTCTTTTCTAATATTTACCATTTTTTCATGGTTTTTTGGTTCATAAGAAACATTACCGCTAACATCTTCTTTTTCTAGACCACCAATTCTATGTTCAAGACCCTTAGTTCCTGGTAATGCTAATTTTCTAGCTAATGTATTTTGGTCTCTTAGGTAAGGATAATAATCCTCTCCTTCATTAGCTATAAGAGGTTTAATTTCAGGTAAATCTTCAGTTGATTTTATTTTCCAGGGCTCAGCTCCATTACCAAGGTATCCGTCAGATAATAAAATCACAGGCGTGTTATGTTCTAATGTGATTTTAGAGGCTATGTATGAGTAGTCAAAGCAGTTTGAAGGTGTTGAACTTGCGATAATAACGGCTGGACTTTCTCCATTTCTACCATAAAGAGCTTGCATTAGGTCTGATTGCTCAGTTTTTGTTGGCAAACCTGTTGAGGGTCCACCCCTTTGTACATTCACAACAACTATTGGTAATTCTGTCATTATTGCTAGCCCTAAAGCTTCTCCTTTTAATGCTAAGCCTGGGCCTGATGTTGTTGTAATCGCTAAATCTCCAGCGAAGCTAGAACCTATAGATGAACAAATTGCAGCAATCTCGTCCTCAGCTTGAAATGTTTTTATTCCAAAACTTTTATGCTTGGCAAGCTCATGTAAAATATCTGATGCTGGTGTTATCGGATATGAACCTAAAAATAAATTCTTTTTAGATTTTTCTGCAGCGGCAATAAATCCCCATGCCATTGCCTGGTTTCCCATAATATTTCTATAGATGCCTTTTTCTAAATCAGCAGAAAGTACTGTATATGATGAAGGTAATGCTTCGATAGTATTGGCAAAATTATATCCTGCATGTAAAACTTTAATATTTGCGTTTACTATATCATCTTGTTTTTTAAATTTTTCCTTAAGAAATTTTTCAGTTTTTTTCATAGGCCTATTAAACATCCAATAGACTATTCCTAAAGCAAACATGTTTTTCGCACGACTAATACTTTTACCATCTAAGCCTGAATTACTTAGCGCTTCTCTTGTTAGTTTTGTAATTGGAGCTTTTATAACATTAAAGCCTTCAAAAGAGCTGTCTTCTAATGGTGATTTTTCATATCCTGCTTTTTCTAAATCTTTTTTTGTAAAATTATCAATATTTACAATGATGACTCCTCCAATCTTTACGCTTTTATCATTTGCTTTTAATGCTGCAGGATTCATAGCAACTAATACATCGGCTAGATCACCAGGTGTATTAATTTTTATTCTTCCGATGTGGACTTGAAATCCTGAAACTCCAGCTATTGTCCCTTGAGGTGCTCTTATTTCAGCAGGATAGTCTGGAAATGTAGCTAAATCATTTCCTAGTATAGCTGAGGTGTCTGAAAACTGAGAGCCTGTAAGTTGCATCCCATCTCCTGAATCTCCAGCAAATTTTATAACAACTTTTTCTAAATCAACAATTTGTTCTTTTTTATAGCTCATCTAAGATAAAACATAATATGTGCAAAAGTACAAAGCAAACTTTTATTGAGCTTAATTTTATATTTTTTTTTATAGCTTATTTAGAAATAATATAAATTAATTTTTGCTATTGTTTGCAATTTAAAAAACATTTATTTTTGCAAATAAATCTAGAAACTTTAAATTATGGCTATAAAAATCACAGATGATTGTATAAACTGTGAGGCTTGTGAGCCTGAATGTCCAAATAATGCAATTTATCCACCTGAGGAAAGCTGGAGGTTTTCTGATGGCACAGCTATGAGTGATGATAGTGAGAGAGACCCATTTTCAGATGAGGCATTTTATATAGCAACAGATAAATGTACAGAGTGTATAGGGTTTCACGATGAACCTCAATGTGCAGTCGTATGTCCAGTTGATTGCTGTGTTGATGATGAGGATAATGTTGAAACAAAAGAAGAGTTATTAAAAAAGAAGGAAAAACTTCATTCTTAAGTAATGTTATTAATTTGTTTGTTTATTCTGAAAAGATATACCTTAAATCAAATGTTAAATAATTTCCTGGGATATCTATTTTTGAATTATTTAGAACAGGATCATTATTAGTATTATTATTTTTAAAAATAGGATATGTTTTAGCTATTGGAATCCATGGTCTATGTAGGCTTATACCTAAATAATAATCACCTATTTTATCAGTACGATATTCTACTCCTATATTTGCTAGTAATGCCTTATACCCACCATTTCTTCGATAAGTATTTTGAAGATAATATTTATTTTTTTCTCCTTCTGAAAAAACATCTGATGCTAATACATTATTAGACAACCCAAAAGCAGTGTTTAAATACCAAAAGTTTGATATTTGAATATAGGTTAACAATTGTAAAGGGAGTTCATATGAGCGAAGAGCAAAATAGGTTTTGTCTTTTAAATTTAAATTAGCATTTTGAATTTCTAGCATAAAATTTCTTGTTGTATAGTTAATTCCAAATTCTGTAGAAAAAATTTTAGTAATTCTTTTTCTAATAAACATTCCAAAAGAGTTACTATAATTTGGCTTTAGTTCAAATTTATATTCAAAAACTTGATTTTCTAAATCAGAAGAGTTAAAATAAGCAGATGGGATAATAGGTTTATATTGTATGCCGAAAGAAATGTTATTATTTTGCGATTTACAGCTCAAGCAAAAAACACAAAGTATAATAATAATATTACCCTTCATTTGCTTGTACAATAATTTTATCATCAACTTTTTCTTTTAGTAGACTTTCTATCCCCATTTTTAAAGTACTTGATGCAGAAGGACACCCACTACAGGCCCCTCTTAAATTTACTGTAACTATATTATCTTTATATGAGTAAAAGGTTATAGAGCCACCATCTGATTCAACCGCAGGCTTAATATATTCATTTAATAAGCTAATAATATGTTGTTCTTTTTCACTTAAATTATTTTCTTTATTTTTATTAGGTTCTAAATTTGTTGTTTGTAATTTTCCTTTCGTTTTAGTGATATTTTCAGTATAGTTTTTAATACCTTCTTTGTTTAAAAAATCAGAAATAAAAACTCTTAATTGCATAGCTATTTTGTCCCATTCTACATCTCTCATTTTTGTTATAGATATAAAATTCTGATTTAAATATATACTTTTTATGAAAGGGAATTTGAGTAATTCTTTAGCAATTGAAATATCTTTCGCTTCTTCAATATTTGTTATTTCAATGCTCTGATCTACTAACATTCTGTTAGAAACAAATTTCATAACTTCAGGATTTGGAGTACTCTCTACGTAAAGACTATAATTCATAATTTTTATTTTTGTCAAAAATACAAACTTAAAATCTATGTCATTAATAAAAACAGTAAAAGGTAAAACCCCAATTTTTGGAAAAGGAGTTTATTTGGCAGAAAACTCTACAATTATAGGAGATGTTAAAATAGGGGATCATTGTATCTTATGGTTTTCTTCTGTTGTTAGAGGTGATGTTAATTCTATTAAAATTGGCAGTAAAGTAAATATACAGGACGGTGCTATTATTCATTGTACTTATAAGAAAACTACAACAATTATTGGTAATAATGTTTCAATAGGACATAATGCTATAGTGCATGGTTGTAAAATAGAAAATAATGTATTGATTGGTATGGGAGCAATAATAATGGATAGGGTAATAGTAAGGAAGAATAGTATTGTTGCAGCAGGTTCAGTAGTTTTAGAGGGAACAGAAATTCCTGAGGGAACTGTATATGCTGGTATTCCAGCTAGGCTGGTAAAAAAAAATAGTTCAAGGGATATTAATGAACTAACAGATAATCTAAGCTCTAATTATATTAAGTATTCTTCTTGGTTTACAGATTAGTTAGCTGGACCTCTTCAAGTTTTATATCTTCTTTGAAGAAGAAATTTGCACTTTTTTCAAATGAATTTGTATAATTTGAAACATAAAAATAGTATTTAGGTTTTTTCTGATTATTAAGTAAGAGTCTATTTTTAAGTTCTTTGGCTATATATTTAGCAATAATTTTAGCAGAATTAATTATACAAACAGGCTTGTCATGATAATAATTTTTTATTTCATTAAATATTAGTGGGTAGTGGGTACAAGCAAGCACTAAATAATCAATAGATTTTAACTTCTCGTTCGAAAGGTAATTTTTAATAATGGTGTGAGAAATATCTTCATTTATAAATCCTTCTTCGATCATTGGTGCAAGTAAAGGAGTAGCTAATTCACAAACTTTGGCAGAAGGACATTTTTCGGTTATTTTTTGTTTATAGATTTTCGATTGTATTGTTGCTTTTGTTCCTATAACTCCAATAATATTATTGTTAATTTTATTATGGAGATTTTCTATTATTGGTTCTACAGCATTAAAAACAGGTATTTTTTTTGCTATTTTTTTGACTGAATTGTAACCAACTGAGGATGCGCTATTACACGCAATAATAATTGCTTTACATTCTTTAGATATTAGGAATTTTGTGATTTCTTTACAAAATGTTCGTATTACTTTTGAAGATTTTTCTCCATAAGGAAGATGTTTAGTATCTCCAAAATAGATAATATTTTCATTTGGCAATGTTTTTTTTAGAGCATGTGCTATTGTAAGGCCACCTATGCCAGAATCAAAAATACCAATAGGGGCAGAATTCATTTACTATATATTATAACTTATAAACCTAATTTTTTCTTAACAAGAGGTAACACATCTTCACTTTCATTAGCATAAAGAATAGTTCCTCCGGTTTTATCAAAAATGTAGGTATATTTTCCTTCTTTTGCTACTTCTTCTATAGCTTTTCTAGCTTTAGAAAGAATAGGTTCCAATAACTCTTGTTCTTTAGCTGCCAATGACTGTTGTGCATCTTGTTGGAAGGTTTGGATTCTTTGTTGTAAACCAAGTATTTCTGCTTCTTTATCTTTTTTTACAAGATCATTATAATTAGCTTCGTTTTCTTGATATTCTTGTAAGCCTTGTTGATACTCTGCAGACATTGCGGTAAGCTGAGCTTCTAATGTTTTAGCAAAATCGGCAATACTATTTTCCGCGGCTTTTCTTTCAGGCATTAATAGTAATAATTCTTGAGAATCAAGATGTCCAAATTTATTTTGAGCATTTGAATTGAATGCTATAATACTTAAAAAAGTTATTAAAATTATTTTTTTCATGTTATTATATTTTTATTTAATGTTAATTATTAGTATCCTAGTATTTCTAGAACTTTGTCACTTTTATCCAAATTATCATTGTGGTAAATCATAATTAAGTCACTTGAGCTATCAAAGATTATTTGGTATTTATTATTTGTTGCTAATTGTTGCGTAGCATCCCATATTTTATCTTGAATTGGTTTAATTAATTCTTGTCTTTTTTCATATAATAATCCATCTGGGCCAAAGTATTTGGCTTCAAGAGATTTGATTTCATTTTCTTTATTGATAATTACTTCTTCTCTTTTTTCTCTCATCTTTTCGCTTAAAAGAACTTTTTCCTTTTGATAATTGCGATACATTTGTTCAATTTCACTGTATTTATTTTCAAGTTCTTTTTGCCAGTCATTAGAAAAACCATCAATTTTATCCTGAGCTTGTTTGTATTCAGGTATTTTATTGAGAATATATTCTGTATCAATATAAGCAAATTTTTGTGCATTTATATTAAATGCAATAATCCAAAAAGAAATTAAGAGAGTTATACTTTTCATTTTTTATGTAAAATTAATTAAAATTGTTGACCTATTGAAAAGTGAAACTGTCCTCCATTAGCATTGGGATTATTTAAAATATCATCTAACCCCCATCCATAATCTAGCCCCATTAA
>Ga0160423_10000096_pt1 | contig 59817 bp, 70 predicted proteins | sample CRUFie14St8metaG_FD_108191 | JGI IMG/M metagenome (GOLD analysis project Ga0160423, IMG submission 108191) | Marine microbial communities from the Costa Rica Dome - CRUD Field 142mm St8 metaG | ecosystem: Environmental > Aquatic > Marine > Oceanic > Photic zone | place: Costa Rica: the Eastern...
TGAGCAACATAATCTATTGTCTCAGTTTCACCTCTTCTAAATGTTCCGCCCTCATCAATAGTGATAACTTCAACACCTTTTGCTCTAAGGTCATTTACTGCTTTGTCTAATACTGCTAACTGATCTCTGAGTCTATCAATTTGTCCTTGTGCATAGTCTATGTCTCCTTGTACTCTTGCCCATGCACCATCTCTGATTTCTTCTTGTTGTTTAATACTTTCACTAACATCTAATCCGCCACCTGTTTGTAAACTAGCAATACGATCTTCAAGTATTTCTATTTTGTTTTCTTCTCTTGCAATTTGTCCATCAAGTCTTTCTACAATAGCAAAAGCATCAGCACTACTGCCTGATACTTCTTGGTGTGCTTTACTGAGATAACCGAATATGCCTATACTTGTAATGAGCATTAAAAATAGTACGGCCGTAGACAAATACGTCTTTACAAGTAATGAAGTTTCTTTCCAATACCTATAAAGCCAACTAACTGTGACTAATTTACCAACTTCTAGTGCGCCTGCCATAATAGCAATACTCATTGCCGCTCCTTGGAAGAACGTCATAAGACCCACTATACTAAACCATGCGGCCACGCCTGCAATAGCCAAAGCGGTAAACAATGTTAATAATCCGAATAGCATATACATATTTATCGCTTATCAGTGCCAGGAGTCAAGAATTCTAGTATGTGTTAATAATAAATATAGGCATGATACACTTAGAAAAGATATCTACAAAAAGATCTAAAACATACAATAAGTTACAGTATGCTTTCAGTGATGCAATGGATCACCCAGGATTAATAGGTATTTTTTACAATAATCCAGAGTTTGGTGACGAAATCAAAAAGCAATGCAAACAAAAAGGCATTGGATTTGGAGAAAGGTTTGGTGCAGAAGGTGTAAGTGTTGATGCATTATTACAACTACAAGAGCCAATGGAAGACTTTTGGTTTGAAATAACACCTTTTGATTTTATGTCTCTGCCTGTAAAACAACGAGAGCAATTGATATCAATATATAATATCATTGTGTTCGACTACATAGACGGAGGCTATCACGTAGAACTTGTATTACCTAAGCAATATCTAAATGACAACAGGATACTAAATGCCAGTGGAGCAATGGATAAGTTTGGCAATGAAACATTAAACATTCCTGTGTTTCCGCATATTACATATATGGAGGCTGTTAGAACAGGAAACGTTGTTCCTGAAAGTGTAATTGACAATGTAAAGAAAAAGCAATGCTTGTTTCCAAATCATAAACCACGTCCTGGTAGACTTGCAACTTTGGCAAGACTAGATGAACTACAAGTGTTAGATCACAATGTTGAATGGAGTCTAACTGTTAATTGGGAAGAAGAAGGACAGCATGGAGACTTTTTTAAAAGTCCTAATGTAAGTTTAGGAAGATATGGGCATTCTCTGATACAATCAGAATCTGTTAAAAAGTTTGTAAGCAGAAATAGACATGCATTACCCAAAGTATTAGAAGATAGCACAATAGAACTTTTTAAAGATTGTATACCACTTAATAAAAGATATGCTGGAAACTATACGTGGAAAATTGCTTGTGAAACTTATCCACACATTAAATTTAATACTGAAAAAACATTCAAAGGATTTATGGCTGGTCTGCCTGTTCTTACACTAGGTCCTAAGAATTTGAATAAATGGCTTACTGATGTAGGCTTTCAAATGGAATACTCTGATCTCTATGATCATTTAGAGTTTGGTGAGGAAAGAATCGAAGCAGTTATAGATACCATGCTTTCAAAACAACCTGACTTATACAAAGCAAAAGTCAATCACAGGTTGATGCATGATGTAGAATTTTTAACAAGTTTGATTGTGAAGCCTTTGTCTGAAAGACTAGTACCTAAATATTTGTAGACTGAGGACCTAACTCGTCAGTTAGGAATCTCTCATATTCAACACTCTTCATATATTTCTCATTGTATTGACAGCATTCGTTCGTCAACTAGGCCACTGTCGGGACCTATTTGGTTAATGGCGGAAAGGGAGAGATTCGAACTCTCGGTACAGTTACCCGTACTCTTCCTTAGCAGGGAAGTGCTTTAAGCCACTCAGCCACCTTTCCAAAACTGGTACCCTGTAGGAGAATCGAACTCCTGTTGCCGGGATGAAAACCCGGTGTCCTCACCACTAGACGAACAGGGCATGTGTGAGATATAGTACACTCTGGGAAATTTAACAAGGGAAACGGCTCTTGCTACTCTGTCCTCTTACCCTAACCCAATTTACGAAATACCACTCGGATATCTCACATGCTCTCTACAACCTGTAGTTTATAGTCCATAAAGGTTTAGGACTCTATATAGTTTTTATTTAAAGTCACTTAACTATTAAAAAATTGACTCGCAAATTATGTTGTAAGTTTTATAGTGCAGTAAACACCCGGGCACCCGGGAAAAGTTACACTCCCCTACTCTCTCGTTTTCAGTCAACACTAGTCCGAGTAACGTGTCTTCTGATGGTCAGCAAGTTCACATGTTGCACTATTGGCCTCATGCTCTCTTACTGTCACCTTTTGAACCCAGCAACGACCATCTGTTAAATCTTTAACAATACGATCTGCTTCGTCAAAAGCCTGTTCGGCAAATCTTTCACAACCTACTGCTCCAACTACTCTCAAATCTATTAGATTTTTATCTGCTAGATCTTGGAATGTTTGAAACTCCGGGTCATCACTTGCCAATAAATATGTGTGGTCAAACATAAACTTCAACCACTCTTTAAGTGGCTTTAGTCCGCCAAAGTCTACTGCCCAGTTACGATCATCTAATTCATCGCAACCAAATGTAAACTCAAACTGTAATGCGTAACCATGTATCAAATTGCAATGGCTGTCTGCTCTCCATTGTCTAAATGCACAGGAATGACCTGTGTTATGTGTATAAGTTTTACCTGAATAAAATCTCTTTGGTATCATGTTCATGCCTCTAAAATATTTGTATATTATACGGTCTATTTAGACGTATGTCAACCTAAATCTTAATTTTATTGGATTACTTCTGATGCTTGGGTAGTTTGGCTTCAATAAACATTTCGTGTACTCTTTTAACAGGATTGTACTTTCTTAATTTAAGTTTCCTGTTTTCAGATACTAATGTTTTTGTTTTAACTGCTGTATAATGATAAGTGTGACTATCCCTAGTTTCTCCTTCAGGGATAAGATACACTATGGTTTTTCTTTTATCCTTTTTTGCCATGTGTCTTACTGTTTGTGTAATGCCCTACTTGGTAGGGCAAATACGGGTTACTTTTTCTTTTTATTTTTCTTTTCCATTATTGCTACGGCTTTTTCATAATCACTTTTTGCAACTATACCTTCACGCAATAACTTCTTTCTGTTGGCCAAATGTTTTTGTTCGATCTCTTCTTTGCTACCTCCAAAGTATGCTACTGCATGTCCTTCTTCAATTAGCACGTCTGTGGCCATTCTTCTCTTTCCATTCTTCTCAACTTCAAAGTCACCTAAGATACGTCCAAATTTACCTTTCATATCTTCGCCGTCTTTGTTAATCTGTGTCTTGAGGATAGGTCCTGATCTTCCTGCAATAAGTTCTTTCAGTCTAACTTTACTTGCATTGCCAAAAACTTTTTCAACTTTATCACTTGTTCTGCTTTCTGGAGTATCTATACCCATTAGCCTAACACGTTCATCACTGAGGATTATTCCAAATCCTAAATCTATATCTACGTCTGCTGTGTCTCCATCGACAACTTTCAAGACTTTACATCTATATTCATACATACCTACTACTCCTACATAATTGTGTGTATTAAAGTAGTATTTATCGTATGTTGCTAAAAAAACACGGTTTAATAAATGGTTGTTTGTCTGTGAAAAACGTGATTATCTATTTGTGCAACTTTAACATAAACATCTGCCCAAAAAGGATCTGCAATTTTATCATTGTAATAGTGTGTTGCACCTGATGTTATATCTTGTATGTCATGTTTCAGTAATGCTGTGGCAACATCAAGACTGTCTTCCCAGGCTTCCATATTTTTTTGAATAATTTTTCCTGAGGAAGTTTTCAAAACTATGTCGTCACTCTTACCATCACAGAACCAACTGAACTGACACCTATGACGTTTAGGCACCATGTTGCCTTTCCAGTTCTCTCTAAGTTCCGCTTGATATACAACTCCGCATATACTATTCGGATATCTTTCGCTGTTTACTCTGTTTAGTGTTACGTGGCCTACTGCAAATTTTCCTTCTATGCTTTCTCCACGTGCTTCGTGATATATGTTTGTGGCTAGACAATGCATTTGATCAATGTCTATTGCTTTGGCTTTTGGTAATGGTAAAGGTTTAGGAACCTGTTTTACTTTTACCTCTGCGATTTCGATTGTTGGCGCAAGTGCTTCGGAAGTCTTACTGACTATCACATTACCTGCTATTAACACCAACCCAGTTATAATAATTATTCGTCTCATTTCGGTCTCCCTAATTTGATTCTAGCAATCCTATACTAGTTTTATATCAGTGGTATTCTCCTGATATGATTTAGCGATCTCCTCGTCTGTTGGTGTGTATGCTACCACTGTAGATTTATTTATTGAAATTGTTGCTGTTTGAGATGTCATCATCCAGGGGATAATACCCAAACCTTGCTGTCCATGTGCAACTGTTCTAACCTTAGAGATGTTCAACGAATCATCATCCTCAGACTCAAACCTTGCAACTAGTTCCTCTCCACTGTTTAATTTAACAGTTACAATACTTCCTTTCTTAATGGGTTTTTCTAATAACATATAGTTCTATTCCGTTTTAATATACTATTATATACTGTTTTAAGTTATTGTCAACCTTAAATTTGGCTAAAAATACCATGTTTTGAATGTCAAAAATAGTAAGATAGTAAATATTAGTATGGACAGACTTAATTCAGTCTAACAAATTAAAAATATTGCCTCCCTCTTAGAAAAGGCTAGATAGCAGAAGAGTACTGCAATATCTGTCCAGAACTTTAATAAAGTTATGTGGCGCCACTATACTTTATAAAAATAGAGTTTCTTCAGTTTGTGGAATGCGATTTTCTGCAAAGTTTTCCATCAAGGTTAATCTATCCGAACTTCCTCGACTTCCATGCACATGAACAGCACATGCTTCTTGCAAATCTATTTGATTGAATTGCTTGTTTATCCTGTTGCCTTGTATGTGCTGAGGATCATGCAATAGTTGATATGCAAGTCTTGGATTATAAACATCATCTGGTTTGATATTTTGGCTCCACAGCATTGCATTGTAAATAATTTGTTCACTATCCCATCTTTCAGGATTCCAATTTTCTAACATTTTAAATCCTAAGTCCCAAACTTCTTGGCTCATATCTTTTGGATAGTATCTAATACCACAATTAAAATATGTTTCGAATTTTAAATCATAATGTTCGCAAACAGTTTTAACAGGGTCTGTGAGATTATACATTCTAAATATCTCACTATTCTCAAAATAGTTTACAGGTTGAGTAAACACAACATCTAAGTCTGCATATAAAACATTGTTACCTTCTTTCCAAAGGTAATACAACTCTGAAAAGTTTTCCTTAAAAACATCTCTGATATTGTCTGCTTCTCCTCGGAACACTCTAATTTCATTTATGTTCTCAAGATTTTTCATTGCTGAAGAAACACAAACCTTTTCCATTTTTAAATAGTTTTCGGCAAGGTTGGCTTCGTTGGTACGATCGTTGTACCACTTAGAATTGTCTTTTATATTGTAATTTTTTAATGCTAGGAAATTAGCCATCGTGTGTCCAAATGTAAGAATTCAAATCATCTTCTTGTAATGTGTAATTCATCATGTCCATGAATTCTTTGATATCCTCAGATTCCATATTTTTGTCTTCCACAAAAATTGTAGGCTTATATTTCTTGATTGTTTTTTGAGCACCTTCTAATATTTCTAGTTCCCAACCCTCTACAACAATTTTAATAAAGTCAATGCTTTCAGCACCTTCAACAGGATCATCTAACATTTCTTCTACAAATTTATCTAGTGTATATTCAGTTGATTGTTCTTCGCATTGATAATCTGCTGTGGTTGTAAGTGTTGAGTTTGTTTTTACTCTATCTACGTCTAGCACTCTTTCATTTTTACTACCTAGTCCTAAACCGTGTATTTCTATTTTATGTTCCCAGGTTGCTGTATTCTTTTCGAGACATCTAATATAGTCTTCAACAGGTTCTATAGCAATAACTCTATCAAACTCAGGTGCTAATCTGTGTGTCCAAAAACCAACATGGGCACCAACATCAATAGCAACACTATTGTTTTTAAAGAAAGGCTCTGCCATTTCGAATTCTTCTTTCTTGTATGAAGGTTTGCCTGGTAGGAATGTGTCACCTGTAGGAATATAAAAGTTTGTGTTCTTAATTTTTTTCATATCGTTACCCTAATAGCAACTATTTATTTGTGGCTAATGCTCTTTCATATAATTGTTGGCTAGCCAAGTTTTTAGCCTTAGCCTCACATTGTATGTCAAAGTCGTCCCAGAATGACAATGCCCAATCGTTAGCATCGTCATTTGGATAGTAGTCTGAGTGTGCTCTAAGTTTTTGTTTCTTAGCACCAGACTCTAAAAGGTCAGGTATGGAATGTAAGGAATCATGCCTGTTTCCTTCATCAATTCTGCTTGATTGATCCAGCCATTCATCTCTGCTGTAACTGTAATGTAGAGTAGGCCTAACACCGCGCCAACTATCAATGACCCTTTTAACACGGTCATCATCTGCTTGAATATATTCTTCATTTCTAATCCAATGGTGATGTATATCTAATACAAGTGCCAAATGTTTTTCAAGTTTAAGACTTTCATCTAAGCCATGGCACATTTCATCATTCTCGATAGTAATGATGTTTCTGGCCTCAGGTGATAGCCTCGGTAATACTTCTATAAGTCCTTCAGCACCTTTCCTGCCGGAAATGTGTACATTGCACTTGAAGTCTTGGAACTCTTTGCCATAGCCCATCCAACGTGCCATGTTCACGTGATACTCAAATTCGTCAATGCTACGTTCTACTACGTCATCATTGTCCGAAGCAAGGACACAAAACTGACCAGGATGAAAACTGAGCTTAACGTCATGCTTACGAGCATGATCACCAACTCTTCGGAATCCACGTTCAAGTTCTGAAAGAACTGTTTTATCTTCGAATACATAACGCCAGTTAGGCTCTGTAGCCATAGGAATCTGATTGCTACCTAACCGGACCATTCTCCTTTCAGCAGGCAATGAGCCTACATAATCCACTAGATTGTATGCACTCTGCATATTATGTCGTGCAATTTCTAGTAATCTGTCTTCAGCAACAGAACGCTCTTGTCTGTTACACCATGCAACTGTAGTCTGCCTTTCTGTGTAGTTCTGCTGTATTTCTTTGAGGATTTTGGGTTTCTGTGTTTGATCGCTGTCTAAATATTTACAACAGAAGCCAATTCTTTTAACGTTATTGTTAAACATTTTTCTTTAGTAGTCCAAGTGTTGTGTCAATTGTTTTCTTAGGATTCTCATCTTTCTCAAATATTTTAGCATCTAATACAGGCTTTGTCAATGCTTGTAGCATATAAATCATGCTGTGACTTAGCTCTTCTAAATTTTCGCCAAAAGGTGTTATTCCTTTCTCAGTGATCATGTCTGGCTGTTCGTTTTTATAGAATACTTCATGTATTTGATAAAATTCTTCGCCATCTTCATGTGTGTGTTTTACCACACGATAGTTCCAAGTCATATGTACTCCTAGTTAGAACTATTATACAACATATTATCTTTATGTCAATCATTAATTTTAGAAAAATATGTTATGTAAAAACATTCAATTTTAGGAATTATAACTATGGCAACAGTAAAGAAATACAATTTAGCAGGTTTAAATGCTAATGTTGAACTAGGTAAACAAGGTTCTTACATCACTGGCGCATCAGGAAAAGTTGGCTTTTATGCTAACGGTGGTGCATTAACTAAGTTAGAGATTGCAGATGCGACAGCGGCCACAGAAGCAGTAACTAAAAGCCAGTTAGATGCAGTAGCGGCAGAACTTATTCAGCATATTACTTTAGATTTTGATTACGATTCAGCAGATTCAAACATTGCCAGTATCTCGGCAGGCAGTAGAATAATCAGTGTTACAGTTGATATTCCTACAGCATGGACGGCTCCGAACAATACTGCAACATATATTGAAGTAGGCGATTCATCAAACAACAGCAGATTTATCCGAGCAGGTGATGTTGATGTGCTTAAAGCAGGTCAATACCATTCTCAATATCAATACGAATACCAAACAGCAGATAACTTACAGATTAACATTGTTGAAGGTACTGCGTCAGCAGGTACTGGAACAGTTAGTGTTGTACTAGCAAGTGATAGTGTTACAGTTACTGATTACGGTTCAATTACACAATCGCAAAATAGTAACAGCGATCTTGGTAACATATCTTAATAGGAGTTTAGTATGGTAGATGCAGTAAAAAATTATGGCTTAACAGGTGTAGCAAAAGAAGTTGAACTTGGAAAGTCAGGCAACAAGATTGATGGTGAAACAAGCAGTTCAAAGATTAGTCTTAGAAATAATTCCGATGCCTTGATAAGAGCCGAGATTGCCGATGGAACTGAATCTACCCATGCTGTAACTCAAAGCCAATTAGATTCCATACAGTCCAGTAAAGTAGGTGTTAGCGAACATACAGTTAATTTTGATGACAGCAGTCCAGTAACATTATGTACTGTGAATGCTGGTACAAGAGTATTAAGTGTAACAATGGAAAAAGGTACAGGTAACTGGACCAATGCAACTGCAACTACAAATATCACAGTAGGAGATGCGGCAGACCCAGATAGACTGTTTACTTCATTTGATTATGAAGGTGCTCAAGTAATTGATCAAACAGATCATACTTACTCTGCACAAACAGCCTTAATTGCTACTATTACACAAGGTGGTGCAACAGCAGGTACGGCTACAATATTAGTTAGATACGCAGGTTCATTAGCATAAGATATGAAGTTGTCGGACATCAAACTCGAGGCCAAGAAACCTAAGCAGGTTAAAGCCAAAAGTAAAAAGCCAAAGATAGTAAAACCAAATAAGGGTGGTAGTTCAAAACACCCTTATAGAGGTTCGCTTGTTGGTGAAGATTTAACTAGACGTCAAGCAATTAAAGGTTTAAGAGATGCTATAGGAGACTTCCTTGATTTTACAAAAGGTCAAGGCATGATATCTATTGCAGATGTACAACAAAACTTTGATCAGTTAGCATTAAAGTTTTATAATTTAACAGGCACAAACTTTACAGAAGGTAAAAAGCCTGAACTTCCAAAACAAAACAATCCAGTAGCAAAACACTCTCGCAATAAGAGTGGTGCTGGTGCTCACAAATCACCAAAAGATTATGACAGAAGAAAGGAAAAGCAGGATCTAAGAAAACAATTAGACGAAGCACCTTTAGTCATGCATCTAAAAGACGCAGACAATATTGCCATAGATAAAACAGATAAGTGGTTAAAATCACACTATGAAAAAGGCAATCCAGAGAAAAAAATGTCTGCGTACAAAAAACTAGGGAACCTAGTTGGTTATGAGATATCCCCGAGAGGCGAGGATACTGTTATTTTCAAAAGATTTTTCACACAGACAGAGAATAAAAAAAATAAATAATTAAGGAGTGCAATCATGAATTATTTAAATTTAGCAAAAGACTGGGTCATGGCTAGACTCGGTGAAAGAACATCATGGGACGGCGGTGTTATTATAGCAGTAAGTATACTGGCTCTAATCGCAAGTCCAATGATTAAGTGGGCCGCATGGGCAGGTTTGCTCTACGGTGCATGGGCCATCTATAAGGAAGAATCTAAATAAAATTAATTTTTCCTTTCTTTGATAAATACTACTATGAACCTCAAAGACATAGTAGTATTATCAGAGACACCAGAAGACGAAGCCTTACTGGATAAGGCCGAGTCTGCATTTGCTCAGGTCAGAGCAACAACCAAAGATATAAAATATGATGATACAGCCATTGAGATATTATCTAAAGTGGGTACTATTGCTGATGAACTAAGTCAAGAGGAAGTATTGCAAGAACTTGAATACTTAGAAAGAGCAGTATTCGACGCAAAAAACAAATTAGAATCTACAGTATACGGATTAGAAGAACCTTTTGAGGATTTAATTCGCACACTAAGAAATAAAATCGACGATGAAGAATTAGATCGAGAGTATAACGAAGAAAGTAAATTTGCTCAACCACAACCAAAAGGCAAAAGCATGTTAGATTTCATGCGTGAGCCTCCGCAAGAAAAGTTCCAATATAAAAAACACGAAAGTCCTTTAACAAACTTTGACAAGTATTTTAAATATTTCTTAGTTCCAAGAGGACTTAAAGTAGATTATCAAGAAGCATGGAATGACTTTAAAAAGGAATTTGGTCACATGTTTCCTCAAGATGATAATCCAAACTTCATGGACGAAACAGCAATGGCAAACCCTGCCTTAGATGCCGAGTTTATTCAGTGGTTAGCAAAGAAAGGTGAAAACAGCCTATTCGCGTATAGATTAGGTGATATAGATGACCCTGAGATAATGAACTTATTAAAGCAAGAGTATTATCAAGAGAAAGGACTTTATCCAGGTGATGGTGGTGCTACTGCCACTGATGCCGCAAAAGCAAGAGCAAAAGCGGCTGGCGATAGTTTACAAACTCACAGTATGCACGAAGATGAAGAAAACATGATTGGCGAGCCTGATGATTACTATGATGCTGAAGAAAGAAAAGAAGCATACCAAGAACTTAAAGATGCATTACAAGGCAACTACATGGACGACTATATCAAAGTTGGGGCATGTCCTAACTGTGCTGGTACTGGTTATCAAGATGCTGAAGATGAAGTATGGGACGATGAAGAAGGCGAGTACGTTGAAGGAAACGAATGTGATGGCTTTGGTAGATACGGTTGTGATGAAGGTGAAATGATGGGTGCTAGTTGGGTTGACATTGTTAAACATGATGAACGTCAAGCAGAACGTAAAGCATTAAGAGACAAACCACAACCAAGCGACGACTTGCTGTACAAGTCTGCAAAACATTTACATAAAGAATACGTTATCGACAGAGGTACACATAACGCATTTGAAATAAGCAATTTATTAAGACAGATGTACCCAGAAATAAGTAAGCCGAAGGCTAGGGAAATAGGTGCTAAAGTGTTAGGTGATTATAAACAAGAAAGTATACAAGAAGGTGTTAAAAGTGAGAAAGCAGTAAGAATATTAGTAGACATGTTCGATGATGGTCTTGATAATTTTAGCAGTGAAGAAGAATTAGAATCAGCAGTAAGCTCAGAAGCGGGAAGATTAACATACCAACTAGGCGACTTCGATATAGGTAAAGCAACTGAAGATGCTTTGACTATACTCAGAGACTATAACATGGATGACTATCCAGGCTCCATTGACAGAGATTACGATGCTAGATATGAAGATGTAGCACAAGGCTACATAACATTTTCTGATTTTATTAAAAAAGCAAAACAGACTCAAGAATTTAAAGTAATTAGAGATAAAGAACTTATGCTAAAAGCATATGAACTATTTTCAAAAGGTGTTGCTAAAACACCAGACGAAGCAATTGGTATGGCACAGGCACACATGGATAATATGGCTTACGAAGGTAAGTCACCACATAAAAAAGGCACAAAGAAATATAAGAAACACATGGCGGCTATGCATGCCGGTGAAAGTGTATTAAGTGGACCTACAAAGAAGAATATGAGACTTAAAGAGTTAAGTCCTGCAAGAGATAATAGTGCAAACGAACAGAAAGTTGCTGAACTAATTAAAAAAGCAATCAAAGATCCTAAAGGTGAAGATGCATATGATTTATATGCAGAACTAGAAAGTGAGAATCCTGAACTTGCTGACTTATACAAAGATGTAGCATTACATCAATACGAAGTTAATCTCGAAGAAGGCAAAGGTGCAATCAGAGGCGGACTTGCCGCTTTATTGCTTTTACTAGGATTGAATACAGCGAACGAATTCACAAGTGCTAAGAATACACCATTAGGACAAGACTTAAAAGTAGCGGCACAACAAGCCGGAGAACATGCCGACATTGCTAAGTTTTATTACAAGAACTTAGATCTCTATGTTGAAGAAAACGACATGAGAACATTAGTAAACTTAAAAATAATGTTCGATAATGATGACCCAAGATTCGATCCAGCAAGAGATGATGTTGAAGATTTTCTCAGAAATCAAGCAAGATTGCCTGAGCCAACTAACGAAAGAAAGTTTAGAGATCAAGGTGTAATGGATGTTGTTACAGACAGAAGAGGCAAAGAGTTTAAGTTTGATAAAGATAGCAAACAGTTCAAATCATTAGATGGTGAAATAGCAGATCCTAAAACTCCATTAGGTAAAGATTTGATGAGACTTAGAAAAAATCAAATGAAGAGAACAACACCAAGTTACAATGCAAAACTTAAAACACCGGGTGGACTTAAAACTGTAAGCAAAGAAGGTTGGAGTCCAGAGCAAGCCGGAAGAAAGTATTGGTGGTCTAAATAACATATAAATAGTAGCATGTTGCATGTTACTGAATTAGATTACAAAACAAACCCACAACGTTTAAAAGAAGAACTAGATAGTTTACTAGAGGACGTTGGATTTGCAAATCCTAATCAACTAACACTAACTAGTGTACTTGGTAACAATCAATGGACAGAAAGCACAGGTAAAATACAGCATTTACAATATCCTGAAAAAGCATACAGCCAAATAAACGAACGTCTCAAAGGCACTTACTTTGAAGAAATCATAAACCAGTTTCCATCATATACACGTTGGAGATTATTAAAATTACCTTCCCACAATAACTACAGTATTCATTCTGATAGCGACAATGGTAAAATGAATATTAGATGTCATATACCAGTTGTTACTAATCCTGATGCATACTTGATGTTTTTTGATGAAAGAACAAAGCCAAAGATGTATCATTTAGAAGTAGGCAATGCATATGAAGTAAACACAACAGGTTTACATAGTGCAATTAATTTTGGATGGCAAGATAGATATCACATAGTTGGAGTAAGATATGAAAATAGCAATAACAGGACATAGTAAAGGCATAGGTAAAGCATTATACGATACTTTGTCTGCTGAACATGAAGTCGAAGGCTTTAGCAGAAGCAATGGATTTGATATACAGAATACAAACCTCATTGTGAGAGCAGTAAAAGGTTTTGATGTATTTGTAAACAATGCTTACTTTGATTTAAAGCAGGTAGACATACTTAATAGTTTATGGCAGAAATGGAAATATGATGAGACTAAAACTATTGTAAACATCAGTAGTATGAGTAAGTATCCAGGACTCAGTGGAAACGAAACAGGTTATTCTGCACACAAGGCCGCACTATCACATCAAGCATTTTTATTAATGTTTTCTGACAGGCAACGCAAGTGCAGAATGATAAATGTAAATCCAGGTTATGTAGAAACAAACATGACTTCTAGTAATCATGGAAAAGTAAACATGCTAACACCCGAAGAGAGTGTACAGCCGATTGCATTTGCAATAAATCAACCACAACATATAGAAATAGGCGAATTAAGTATCTGGCGACCTTTCTGATAAATAGTAATATGAGAAAGGTTATTATATATCCAGGAAGATTCCAACCAATGCTACCGCATCATGCGGAAGTGTTTAGGCAACTACAAAGCCAAAATCCAGATGCTGAAGTATATATTGCAACTGCAAACAAAGTAGAGGCAGGTAAGTCTCCTTTTGATGCACAGGAAAAAATCAGCATCATGACTCAACAGCATGATATTCCAGAAGATAAAATTATAATACCTGCAGGTAATAATCTATACGCAAAAGACTCGTATATAGATGCTTTTTCACCAGCAGATAAAACTGTATTGATATTTGCAGTAGGTGAAAAGGATATGGAATCTGGAGATCCTAGATTTCAGTTCAAACCATTAAAGAATGGTGATCCAAGTTATTTGCAAAAAGCACCTGAAAAGATAAATAGTAATAACGTAACTCACATGCTCAAACATGGTTATGTAACAACAGCACCAAATGTACCAGGGGTAGACGGTGAAGTAGCAAGTGCAAGTGCATTTAGAAATGCTTTACTTAGTGCTCCAGACTTAGAAAGTGCTAAAGAAACATATTCAAAGTTTATGGGTGAGTTCAATCAAGAAATATTTGATTTAGTATACGATAAAATAACAGGTAAAATTATGAAAGAGAACATCGAAATTTTAAAGAAACTGGCAGGTTTGCTAGATGAAGCGCCTGTTGTTTTCAAACCAGGTAAAGGCGGAATGGACTACGAACCTGGCATCAGCAAAAAAGATCAAAAGGCGGCCGCAGAAAGGCCAGCCAAAGCGGCGGCTAGTGATCCTAACACAGTAGGATTTAGCAAAATTGCTCCAGAAGATATGATTAGTGTTGACACAGGTAAGCCTATCAACAGTAGACAAAGAGCAAGAAGCATGGCTAATCAGTTCCCAGCAGGTGCTGATGTAAATGATCCAGCAGTTAAAAAAGAAATGTTCCTCAAACTTTTAGCAACTTCTCCAGGCTATGTGCTTGGTGAAATCAATGCTAGACTGGCAACAGATGATGAAGGATTAGCGGCAAGTGACAGACTAAGTGGTATTGTAGATAACTTACCAGAAGGTGGTATAATGGCACTCAACGATGAAGATCGTAAATGGACATTATCACTTGTAAACAATGCAATCAACAACATGGAGTTGGCAAGAAAAGATGCAGAACTAGATAAGTTTGATGATTTAGAAGCAGAGCCTGAGCCAGAAATGGACGAGCCTGAAATGGTAAGCATGGATGATCCAGAGTTTGATGCTCCAGAAGATGAATTAGAAATGGAAGGCTTAGAAACAAAAGAAATGAAAAACTGTGGTTGTGGACTTAGAGTTTGCAAGACTACAGGATATGTTGATAAATCATTACCTGAATCAATAGAAGAAGCAGATAAGAAAATAGTATCATTTAAAACAAGTGTTGGTATAATGCCTGGCTATAGTGATCATACTCCATTAGATTTCCAAGACTATTATGATTGGGAAATGAAAACTTCTAAAGACAAACCAAAAGCAAATATTGTTAGTCAAAGATACGGAATATACAAATCAGACTTCCAGGCACATCTAAGCGAAAGTGCAAGACAATTAGCAGAACTTAGAAAACTTTCAGGACTTAATGAAGGTGGCGAATGCTATCAATGTGATGGCAATGACGAAGATTGTCCACAATGCAAAGGCACAGGATATGTACAATACGATGACGATCCAAATGAACCAAGTGATGAGGAAATACAGGCTCATGCAGATGCATATGAAATATACAAGAAGCACAGAGATAAAAAAGAAGAATCTGTAGACTTAACATCTGTTATAGAAGACATTGTTGGTGAAGATGATTATGATAATAAATATGATTCAGAACCTACAGTAGGTCAAATGAGTTTTGAAGATTTATGTGATTATTTAAATGTTACACCTGAAGAGTGTGAAATGGACATCAAAGACTACTACGATGTTGATGAAGTAACAGACGAAGTAATGGACAAGTACAAAGACGATGTATTAATACCAGCGGCAAATGACGTTAGTATGGACCATGCAGAATTTGAATCATTAGAAGAATTTGAAACACCAGTTGTTGATGCACCAGAAGAAGATCCAGATGATTTATTCTTAATTATTGACAAAGAAGGAAATGAAGTAAAAGCAGGTGCTAAATTACCAACAAATCCACCAGCAACAATTTTAAGTGCAATACCACCTACTAAATTAGATCCAGGTGGGATATTAACAACAAATGGTAAATTAGGTATTCCTAATGTGTTTGGTTTTGAAGTTAAGAGAAAAGATCGACCAGAACCGAGACAAGGCGAATTAAATTTACCTAAACCAGATCCAAAACAACCAGACTTACCTGGTATGAACCCTAAACAACCAAAAAGCGAAGACATAGATACAGCAATAGATAATGCTTTAGAAGAAACTATGTTAGAACTTAAGAAACTAGCAGGATTATAAAATGAACGAAATAGAAAAGTTACAACAGTTAGCGGGTATTACCCCTACAATTATAGAGCAACCTCGTTCAACTACACTATTAGACGAAGTTGATCTCAATGAGAAAGACGCAGGTGATAGTGACAATGCTAAATTAGCCATAGGTCATGTAGACAATGAAAGAGATATGATCAGACGTGATCTATATGAGATGGGCAAATATAGTGTTGAGTTATTCCAAATGCTTAGTGAATTACCAGATTCAGACTTTCCACATTGGTGGCAAGCAAAACTTACAAAAGCAAAAACATATATCGGCGATTGCAAACATTACTTAGAAAATTCTTTAGAAGTATCACCAGGTGATGATATGACTGACGATGGTTCACAAGGTACAGTTGATGTTGTTGACCCAGACTATCAAGACGATTTAGACCCAAGCGGCGTAAGTTAACCTTTATTCTTAACTAATTCAGCACCATATTCAGGCCAAAATCTGCCTGCTCTTGGACCACCATTTCCTGTACCATCTGATTCTCCAGGTATCTTTATCCACAAATAAGCATCACATTCTGGTAAACCAGTGTCTGTAGTAGGTGGCTCTCCTAGTGCTCTTCCCGGAGGATTACACCACTCGTTTCCATAAGGACCATTGCCATTACGACTCGTATCGACTACAAAATGTTTGTTAGACGTGTTCTCTGTAACTCTAAGAGCCCATTTAATACTCTCTTCTGTAGTTCTAAAGTTACTTACATTTACACTAAATCCGCGTACATGTTTATTAGTAACCGAGTTTAAAAGTCTACCTGCAACATCTGGTTCTAGCCAATTACTATGTCCTATATCAACATAGACTAATGCATTGCTGTTTGTAGTTAAAACTTCTATGCCTGCTCTCATTAGCCTAATACGAAACTCTTTATCCTCTTTGTCCATTAGTGTACTATGAGGTAAAGCATCGGGCTCAAATATAACAATAGGTTTATGATCACCTATTCCATTACAAAATTGATATAAAAAATCTATGTATTCTTGCTCACCACTTGCACCACCTTTACTGTAGTGTCCCATATCACGTGAGGGTAAATTATAGATTACAAATACAGGAAGTTGAGGAAGTGTTCTTTTAAGTAAACGTTCTATGCCTTTGTGTAGATCTTTACAGGCTTTGCCATTACGTTGCCCATACCAAAAAGATACAGGGTGTTTAAATATTTCGCTTACTTCAGGGTGTGTTAGTTTGTGATCTTTAACTCTGTCGAAGTTATTAACAAAGAATGGATAGTCCATAAACTATCCTTACTCAAATAACGGTGCTAGTTCGTTGCTGTTATGCATTTCAGTAATAATATCACAACCGCCAACTAGTTCACCTTTAATAAACAGTTGAGGGAAAGTAGGCCAATCGCTCACACTAGGCAAGTTTGCTCTGATACCTGGGTCTTCTAACACATCTACATAACTAAAAGGCTTACCTACTTCAATAAGTATTTGAATTACCTTACCACTGAATCCACACTTTGGTTGATGTGGAGTACCTTTCATAAACAAGATTGCATCATTATCGGCAATCATTTCTTTGATTTGTTCTTTAACTGTTTCCATTTTTTTGCATTCTCAATAGTTTTTTAACTGTTTTTTCTCTCTTTGCTATCGCACGTTGCAATTTCATATCACTTGCATACTCTAAGAATAGTAATCCTTCTAGGTGGTCATATTCGTGCTGAAAGCATTGAGCGTCAGTGCCTGTTAGTTCCATTTCATGTTCTTTTTGAAATTGGTCTTGAAACTTAACTACACAACTTGCTGGTCTTGTAACCATAAAAAACAGCAAAGGAAATGTTAAACAACCTTCTTCTCGACAAGCAGTTTCTTCTGATCTAGAAATTATTTCAGGATTGTAAACACCAATATCTCCTAGTGTAGAATGTGTCATTACAAACATTCTGTAACTTGCACCTAACTGAGGAGCCGCTAAACCTAATCCAAACTTATCATGCATAAGTTGGAGCATTTCTTTTTGTCTTTCTGCCCAATCTACATTTTTATCAGTAAACGGATCTATGTCCGCTCTCTGGTGTAGTGCTTGGTGATTTGGTTGTACTAACATACTTTTATTTATGCTGTATGTTTGCACTTACCTCTAAACGTGAACCCAGGGCAAGAACATTTACCATCTTGTATGTAGTAAATTTTACCATTACTGCCCTCAACTTGTACAACATCCTGTGCAAGTTCTTCTGGACGCTCGCCTATCTTCACGAATTTTCTTCGCGACTTGGAGAACTGTTTGCTAGGCGATTTAAGAACTTGCACCTCAGAGTCTTGGTTAATTTGATAGGCAACTAATTGGCCTGCACCATTTACATGATACACACCATTGTTTACTTTGAATCTACCCCAATCAGTAGTTTCTTGCAGTATTTCTATCATTACTTGCCTTCCATAATTTGTGCAAATGCTCTTGCTTTAAGAGTCTCATCTGCTTTATCCAACATGTTCAAAGTGTTCAACTTCTCCATTTTGTATGTTCTCCAAAACCTCGGATCATGTGAGGCAATGTCCATACTGTTATGAATTAAGTCTGCAACTTTAATTGTTTGTGCTTCTGCAGGACCTTTAGCATTGTGCTCTGCATCTAATTGCTTTCTGTGAGCCCTGTTACCATCTTCTGGCTTGCTGACATCAGTTAAAAAGTGTACCAACTCTCCAACCTTTGTGCCAAACTCTTCGACAATTTCTTCAAGGGTAACAGGTGTATCTTCAACAACATCATGCAGGACAGCCGCCACTAACATCTCTTCGGTATGCGGAACTGACTTAACAATTTCTGCAACTGCCAAAGGATGCGAAATGTACGGAGTGCCATGGTACTTTCGTACCTGGCTTCCGTGTGCCTTAGTGGCAAATGTAACTGCTCTGTCTAACACTTATGCTGACTCCTGCTTAATTTTTGCAAGACGCTCGTCTCTGTAATCCAGAGCACCTTCGCCTAAGTAGATGTTACCATCTGTGTGTCTGAACAAAGTGTCCAGTGATGCTGATTGATCCTTCTGCTTTTGCAGTAAAGAAAATTCTGCTTGTTCAAAAGTGATAGCACCAATTTGAACAAAGTCCAACAGCATGTCTGCAAAAGGAACTTCACCGTTTGATTTCCAAACTGTAAGTCCATCAACCTGAGCAGTATCTTCGAATTTCATCTCAATACTCTTATTCCAAATGTTACCATTTGGATCTGCTCTAAGTTCACTTGTGAAAAGAACATCGCCTGTAAACGTCTTGTTCTCGTCATGAATACTAGCCATTCCAAAACGTTGCTTACGAACTGTTTCTCCTGCTATTTTTACTTCATTTGCTAACATAAAAACTCCTACCTTTTTATTTAATATGCTATTATTATAGCAAATTCTGGCAGTTTGTCAACCATTTTAGTGGGGTGTAACCGCTTGTTTTTAGTAGGTTTTTGTATTTGTTTTAGTAGATTTTGGCTCAGAAACGAGCATTTGAGCCCATTTTATCATCAGATAATACGTTCCATCCAGCATACCAAACCTAGCATTACCTGGCTTCCAATGGTGATTTGCATGGTATAATTCGCCCATCCACGGTATAGCAAGTAGCCAATTGTTGCGTGGTTTGAGCTCGTTTGTATGCCCTACAAGATTAAGTCCTACTTGATATAGGTAAGACATAGCAATAAGTGATACCATTACTTGCCAACTTAATAGATATGATAAAATGATATTAAGTACGATTGCTATTTCCCAATAGTATTTAGATTGCTTTGCATATAATCTGTCTCTCAACATCCAACGTGGTATGTGTCGCAAAGGTGGTACTTTATTAAACACACAAAAATTATCCCATATACTATGAATGTGACCATGAGGATCTCCCTCTTTATCCGTGTGCTTGTGGTGAGATAAGTGTATTGCCGCCCAACCCATTGCAGGTTGATTTAGTAAAGCAGTTGTACTTCCTAATAGAAATACTTCAAGCCATCTTGGCATACGCCAACTTCTATGAGAACAGTATCTGTGTAGGAAACCTGATGTGGTAAAGCCTGTGAATATTGTTCCACCTACAAATAGTGCTAACCATTCTGCAAGTGTAAAATGGAAAAATGTTAGGTATGCAAATGTGGCACTACACAACATGAAGATTGTTGTGTGTATAGGTCCGTTGTTTTTTCCAAAAAGTTTAAAAAGCATCTATTAGTCCAATTTAATGAATTCAATAATGCCTTCCCTCCCTTTCTTCCATTTCAAGTAACCTTTTTCCATTAGTGTATCAATTGTTGCTTCAGAACCGTTTCTGACTCCGCTTTTGAATCCCCAATGTAGTCCTAGTAATGTACCAATAACATATGGTATAAAAAATAAAACTGGGTCCATATTTTTACCTCTGTGAAGTTAAAAGCATATTGTAACAGTATTTATGCATTTTGTCAATCTCGAAATAAATTACTTCGGCTGTAAGTAATGTTTTTAATTTTTTTCCACCATCTAGCAAATGTTTGTTGCCAAGTTTCACCCGAGTCATACTTTTCTTTGAGGCGAAGGTAATCTTTATCCCAAGACGGCAAAGTAATAACATCACCTTCTTTGCCTTTTGTGCCTTCGTATTCACTATCTTTGTGGAATGTTATTTGCTTGCCACCATGATAATAATGTACAATCATCATGCCATCACGTGCTTCTAAGGCAGAAACTCCTTCATAGTATTCTATTTCAGCAAAATCTTGTGCAATTTTGTTTATCTTATCCGTATATTGACTCATTGAGTAACGTTAAAGTGCTTGTATGACTGCTGTACGCATACTGCTTGGTAGTATGCATCTTCATCAGCACTATGTAAATTTTGCTGTATTGCTTTACGTGGATCTACAGGCATAATATTAAATAATGTTCTGCAATCCATTATTTGCCAAAAAGCCCACCCTTTATGATGTTTGAATTGTGTAAACAAGTTTTCAAGTATAACCATATCAAACTGTGGTCCTTGACACCATATCTTATCACAACCTACTAAGTATTTGTTTAGTTCTCCCATAAAACTATTTAGTTCTATACGGCCTTCATCACTAAATGCTTCTGCTTGTATATGCTCTGGTTGTTTTGCCCACCATTGTAAAGTATCTTCTAATACACTACGTTCATTATCCATTTGTACACTTGCATCAGGACGCCATAATTTTTTAGCATGAGGTTCGTGTAATGTCCACGGATCAAACTTTACTGCACCTACAGACAGTACAACACAATCTGGCTCTGTGCCTAGTGTTTCTATATCAATCATTGCATGTGTGGCCATACGAATACTCCTTAATTAAGTATTATAGCAGAATGCGTATAAAAGTCAAGTGTTATTTTTGTATAATTTTAGGTGGTACTTGCTGTTTTAATATTTGTCTTGATAGTGTTTTAGCAAATTTTTTGTGTGATTCTATGCCTGCATGTCCATCATCTGTGCGGTCAGTAGGAGTAAATCTTAATACTTGTAGGTCATTCCAATGTGTTCTCTTTATGTTTTGCCATGGAATCATTGCGTGTACAACAATGCTTATACCTATATGCTTTAGGTACAAATCAATATGAGACATGTATAATTGTGTACTAATCTCTGCATCTTCTTCTGTGTGTATGTGCTTATAGTATGCTTTTGAATCCTCAGTATCTTTCCAAGTACCTATTGCTGTTTGATGTTCTGTCCAAAACTTTCCTGTGATACGATCAGCAATTAACCATTTTTCTGTGGTATAAGGATCTTGTTGTGGCGTGTTAATTACACATGTTCTTGATGGATGTGACCACATAATAACTACAGCATCAGCAGGACTAAGTTTTGTTTGTAGTATGATATTCCAGATCTCTTTGTTACTTGCTCCTGGCGAGCCATAGTTTAGTGCAGAAGTTTTAAATTTTTCTGCTAGTAACTGAGGATAAGCATATAAACTAGGAGGACCGTGTTCTTGATAATCCGGCATGCCTACACCGTAAGTAAAACTATCACCAAAACATAATATCCTCATTGGAGGTCCTTACAACTCTATAATTTCATCGTCTGGTATTTCTGGCTCTTCTGCTTGTAATTGTCCTGCGCCTTTTACATCTTTAGGCCATACCATTTTCTCAAATGGATCTTGCTCACCTGCTTGTACTCTGTCCCACCAATGTGAATGTTGTCCTATTCTATCAAGGAACCAAGCAATTTTATATGCACTACGCACTCTGGCTTGTTGAGCATCTGGGTGCGAAAAGTCTGCAGGGTCATCTGGATTACCTTCCATGTACTTTCTGTTTTGGAAAGTTTCATCATTGTTGTTGCCTGTTAAGTCTGCTCTGTCGTGTAAAAATTGAATATCTATTCTTTCAAAAATATCTAGCATGTATGCAATATGACTTAGCCAAGCATCGTTTTGTGCATTCAAACTTAAATGGTCCATAAGTCTAAACCAATCCATAGGAAGTATAGGCAGTATTGCATAAGGGTGTCCATTGTGATTATCTTTTGGTGCAAATAATTTGAACTGACCATTTTTACTTTCAATGACATCGTCCCAACCTTCTGTTTCCATTAGTGCATCATCGTTCCAAAAGAATATCCAAGAACCAGTTGCCGAAGAGGCTAATGTGTTTACATAGATGTTTAGTTTTTCATATCCCAATGGCTCAAAGATATTTGCTCTACATTCTACGTTGTTTTCTCTCATCATAGGAGCAATATGTTCTTCTATGTAAGGTCTTACTTCTTCATCATCGTCATCAAGTCCTAAAAGTATTTCAAGTCTACTTGGATCACTTGCTGTAGTAATTAAACTCTCTATACTTTTCTTTAGTACTTCTGTTCTACCTCTTGTTGGTAATAAAATAGATATAATTGTTTTGTCTATTTTACTTTCTATTGTTTTTACTTCTTCTGACATTAGTATGCTTCTCCAGTTAATAGTTTTCTAATGTTGCCTCTGAAGGTATAATGTCCAACATGGTTAAGTGCTGTACGAGGATCTAACCAAACTTCGCCACCCATTTCTTGCCAACGCCTACAGAATGTGTAATCCTCTGACAAGTAACGTCTGCTTTCTGGGTCAATCATTGTGTCAAACAATGCGTACATGTGTTTCTCAAATTTTTGGTCAACATTAATATCATTAGCATACTTTAAGTCTTGATGTGCATCAAACATTTGCTGTATAGTTTCTTTTTTGATACACATAAAACCTGTGCCAGCATCTTTTAGTTTAATTAAATTATCTGCAATCTGTACCTGTGGTGTTCTATTGCCTTCCTCATCTTTTAAGAAGTCAAAGTTTACAACATAGTTTGAACTATGTCCTTCAATTGTATGTGCTGTTTCTTCTGGATTTGCTCTAGCGGCATTAATAATGCTATCCCAATTTACTGCCTTTTTAGGATATGCACCAACTGTAATAGGCTTATCATATGCAACCATTCGTAGTAAATCTTCTGGTTCAAACTCAATGTCAGCATCAATAAAGAACAAGTGTGTTGCATCTGGATTTTCCATAAAGAAACTTACAAGTGTATTTCTGCCTCTTGTAATTAAACTTTCATTTGCTAGTGTGCTAATAGTATAAGGAATATCATACTTGTTACACATGATTGCAGTTCTCATCATGCTTCTAAAATAAGGCTCGCCTAGTTGTCCACCATAACAAGGTGTTGCAATAAAGATATGTTTCTTTCTAAGTAATCCAACAGGAATCTCAATCTTTTGATCAAGTAACCTATGCATTATTTCATCTGATGCTTGTTGAGGTTTTTTATTTGTTTGAGATTTTGCTTTATTTTTCTTTGCCATTGTGTCCTACTATAAAGTATGTGTTAAATGTATTTAATGATCTGCATGTATATTTTGCGGTGATTTTGGTAACAACATGGTGGAGGTGACAGGGGTCGAACCTGCGACCTTCTGGATGCAAACCAGACGCTCTCCCAACTGAGCTACACCCCCACGGACAATGGAGCTCTGAGTCAGGTTCGAACTGACGACCTATGGTTTACAAAACCATTGCTCTACCAACTGAGCTATCAGAGCCTTTTATTGTTCATTAGTATTTACAATGGAGGGTTTTGATGCGTGTAATATTTTGGTATGATTACCTTTCGCCGAATGGCTTTTTGGATACAAACTGATTTAGTTTTTCTGCTTCTTCTAGTACTTGTTCAGTTGTAGGCATATCCTCAGGGTTTTTTGCTTTTGCCTGAAGTATCTCTTTTGCTTCTTTTACTAAGTCCAACCTAATTTCATAAGGTGTCTTTGACATGTTTTTTAAATCCTTTATAATAAATGATAAACAATTATTCTATACCAATATTTATCGTGTTGTGCCATTTAGGTTAAGCATAGTGTTAAGTTTTGATAAATATTCGCAACTACAATAATAATTTTGTAGTGTAACCAAGAAGGAACATGCCAACAAAATTTAAACCAAGCCAAACAACGTTTGTAAAAGGACAAGGTAAAGTTACCAATCACTTTTACATCAAAAACACACCTAAAGAAGAATTAATAGATTATATCAACAAAGGCCAAAAGAAAAAGATAAAACAGAAGTGCAGGAATGAACTACACAGACGTGGTATCAATTTAGTTTGGAAAACACCCGAAAATGATTGATGGAGTAATACTTCTAGCCATAGTGATACCAGGTTTAATTGCTATCTGTCAGATGATGTTTAATGTTATAAACAATGAAGGTGGCACAAAAGGTATTACTAAACCTTACAAAACAAAAAGCGGAAAGATGCATACTGCTCGTAAGGACAGAGAAAACTTTATAGTTTAGTTCCAATACATATCATACAAATCATACTCTAAGTTATATGCCTCAAACTCTCTTTTAGGGCATGTTACTTCCTCTTTTCTAATATGTTGTTTTGCATGTACTAGTTCGTGTGCAAGTGTTACAATAACTTCTTTGTAATCATATGGAGTGTAGTGTTGATTAGGTATTTGAAATCCTTTTGCTACTTCTATAACAATGTGTTCATCGTCACCATAGCAACCACCTGCAGAATTATCCTCTAATGATTTAGATATCCTAACTTCTATATCAATTTCTCTTTTTAATCTACCTTTAAAAAAATGTTCTAAGCAGTCATGGCAAAATTGTTCTACTTTTCTTTTGTTTCTAATTTGCCCTGAAAGATAGATGTGTATCATTACCAATCAAAGTTATAAGTATTGCATACTTTTGGTTGACATTCTTGTACACTATTTAGAAGTGCTGTTTCTATTTCTTCATCATCACCGTGAAAAGTTAAGTTGTCTACTTTTCTTGATTCTGCTCTTCTATCATAAGGATTGAATAGTTTAGGATTATACCAAGCAGTTTCTTTGGCAATATTCAATAAAGGTATTCTATACCTCTCATCAAATTCATCAAAGTTTCCTGTATGTGATGCAAGATGAAACTTTAAGTTTTCAAAGCCTGTACGTTTTGCAATAGGAAACAAATATTCAAAATCTTCAAAAGACTTATAGTAATTTTCTTTGTACCTGTGAGGGTTACGTTTTTGCCCACTTGATACTTGTAAACATTCTCCAAAAGACTCTATTGCATATTTGTTCTGATAATAACCTGCATACAATATTTCAGGTGTAAGCAAAAATGGATCTTTTATAATGTGCAATCCATGTTGTTGCTCTAAGTTAATAAATGGTGCATTGTAAATAAAATAAAATGCTGATGTAGAAAATCCTAATGCAACTTTCCTGTCGCCGTCAAAATAAAGTTTACGTTCTAAATAAACTGCACTTTGGTCTTGACTTACATAAACATATGGTGCCTCACCACCTAGCAAAAGTATTCTATCATTGAATTTAGAATTTTTAATTGCCGCTAATTGTAAAGATATTTGAGGACTGAGTGTGGCATATTTTCTTGTGTACTCTACTAGATTATTTTCAAAATGATCTCTTGCATCAATGTCCTCATAGTGTAATTCTAAATCTATCTTATCAGCAAACTGTTGTGCTGTAACTACATCGTCTGTGTTTAGAACTACTCCGTCCCATATAAATCTAAAGCAAACAGCATTCACATCTTTGCAAAATCTTTTTGCCAAGTTTGCTGAAAACTGGCTGTCAAGTCCTCCGCTCAAACATACAGTGACTCCTTCGAGACTGCCTAACTGTTCTTCAAATAAATCCATTAGGTTAGGTTGGCTAGGTTTAGTTAAGTAAACATCAGTAGAGCCCGACTCAAAGTCTAGTTCTATTGTTTTTGTGTTGCCGATTGATACAGTTGTATTTTCCATTAAAGGTTTAATTCCTTGACGTTTATGATAAATACTTAGTATAAATTAGTTTCAACAAAGAACTTTATTGGAGATAAAACATGGCAAGATACTTAGTTAGCATGAATAGTGCCGATGATACGGCGGCTCAGAGTGCGATTACTACAGCAGGTGCCACCGTTGTTCAAACGTTAGGATTTAACTTAACATATGAAATTGAAGCAACCGAGGCACAAAAAGATGCTATAGTTGGTGTAACTGCCAGCCAAGATGCATCGGAATCAGTAACAGTTTCTGTACAAGCGGGAGCCACATTTGCAAAGACTCACTTAGATAGATGTATTCACTCTTCAGGTGAAAGACCTTGGAATCCAGCAAGAACTGGTGGTGGTAAGTTTGTATACCTAATAGACACAGGTATCAACTCTGCTCACGCAGAATTTGACGGAAGACAAATTCAAAACTTATGGACAAACTTCGGAGACGATGATGCAGTAAGTGACTATGGTGATGAAGCAGGACACGGAACAGCAGTTGCGTCTATGATCATTGGTAAGAATATTGGTTCAGCACCAGATTGTATTTTGCAGAACGTAAAACTGTTTAACAGTAATGGTGGTTCTGTAACAATAGGTGAAATAATTAATTCTTTAAGTGCTGTACTTGTACACCACAAGGCTAATACACAATCAAATGTAAAATCAGTTTGTCTGCCATGGACAATACCTACTAATACATTTGTTGATGCTAAAATTTTAGAAATGAATGCCGCAAACTTAGTTGTTGTAGCGGCGGCGGGTAACGACGGTGTCAATGTTAATACTAAATCTCCAGCAGGTGTTGACCAAATTGTTACAGTAGGTTCATTTAATTCAGACGAACAAGTAACATCATTTACTAACGCACCATACAGTTCAAGTAATAGTTTTATTAACTACGGTGCAGAACTTGATATTTTTGCATACGGTGTGAACATTGATGTTGCAGATTATTCAAACGTATCAAACTATGTTGCAAGTACAGGAACAAGTTTATCAGCAGGACTAGTTGCAGGTATTACTACACATTATGTAGAAAGAGATACATCAGCAACTTCAAGTGAGATTAAAGAAGAAATGCTAATGTCAGGTCACGCCACAGGTATTTTCAACTTAACTTTTGATAACTCAGATCCAAATGTAGATTATACAGGTGTTTATAAGTCGGCTATCACAACTAAAAATGTTGACTCAAGAGTATTAACAACTGTACCATCAGGTAGAATTGCAAACGTTAAATATGGCGATGCGGCTAGTACAGTTGACTTAGGACTTAATTCTAATGCTACAAACAAGAAAGTATTAGACTTTGCTCCATTACCACCTTGGGTATCAATTGATTTAGATACAGGTATTGTAACTATTGATACAACTGATTCATCTAAGTGCCCGGCAGATAGAGCACCAGGTATTTACTTGTTTGCTATCAGAGGTAGTGTTGCAGGAACAGGTACTGATACTACAGCGGCAACAATGGTAGAAGAGTTTGCTATAGGACTTTATGCAAGTAATGTAAGCGAATTAGACATTGATCAAAACCCTAAAACATTCTATTACGATACAGATGACACAACGTACGACGAAGTTGTAAACTACGAGAGTGCTTGTTTGTTTAAACCGTAAACAGTTTTAAATATATAAAAACCGTGCTAAATAAAAAGACAGCACGGTTTTTTTATGAATATAGATCCTACAACACACAGCACAGTTTATAATCCATTAAGTTCGCAAGGACAATGGGCACAACACCGTTTCGGTAAAAGAAACTACCCAGAATTAAACTTAGACTTAGAGACTGTATTACATTCATTAGACAGTATCTCTGAAGGTTTCTTTGTGTTCGATCAACCTATATATTTGAAAAGTACTTATGGTGATGCTGGGCTATGGAAAGATGCAACAAGGATATCTAAACTAGTTGGTGGTATGTTGACTATTTCAACTTACGGAATGATACCATCTAAAACTGTTGAAACACTTAAACAACATCAAGCAATGATACATGTATTTTGTGACGGCTTTGAACAAGAGTGTGGTAAAATATTCCAGGGACAAACATGGGAGTCTGTTGCTAATGTGCTTAGTTTAGCCAACTCTAATGCAATGGTAGAGTTTTTTGTATACGAACACAATCAACATCAAATACCTTTTATTGCAACATTCTGTGCTCAAAGGAGTGTAAAAATAAAATTTACACCAGGCATACAAAATGATAACATAGGATCTGTAGTAATTGATCAAGATGGTAATTGGCTATATGATGTTATTCCTGTTGACTTAGAAACAGAAATGCTTGATGATGATTATGATCATGTACAATTACGAGATATAAAAGATAGATTTAGTAATTTAAAACCTAAGAAGTTAAAGAGGCATTTGTCTAATTACAATAGTTTGAGAACATTTGTAGGACAAAAACAAGGCAGAGGATTATTGCAATCTCCTATGGTAAGTCACCTAATCAAACATCCACAATTACAAAAATTTGACAACCCAAACAAAGATGATATACACATCACACCTTCAGGTCATGTAACTGAAAATGGCGAAGAGTATTACATGTTTCTAAACATGTTGAGCCCAGATTGGCAAATGACAAATAAGACAGTATCTAAAATAGACCCAACTGACGAATACGCACTTAAAACACTTTACTATGCACAAAAGTTTGATGATGTGTTTTTAAAAGATAGACAAGTAAGAAATTACTTTACTTAGGATTTACTATAACAGTAGGCGAACCTGCCATTACAGGATGTATACAAGTAGCCTTAGAAGCCGTCATAACTGTAACAGGTTTTCCCATTGCTAATACTCTTAGAGCACAAGAAGTAGGATCTATATTTGGTTTGGCATGCAAGTTCTCACCATGAGGTGTAACTTCGTCTCCTGCAACACTTATTGGTGAGCCTTCTACTAAAACAGTAGGTGCACCAGGACCTAATATAATACCACCTGGTCCTGCAAATGAAACTCCAACTTTTCCTGCTCCTGTAATCATACTATTATTTATCAAAGGAAAAGGGACCGAAGTCCCTTTTCTAGTATCCTTAAGGATAGTAAGGATTGTTTGTGATATAGTCAGGTAGTTCGGTTTTTTCATAGCGAACACCTCTGTAAACATATTCCACAGTTTTGCCTTGATCTTTCTTAAGTTGTTGTTTTACAGCACGTCGAATGAGTGCTTTCTCTTGATACTTAGTCATATCATCTCCTTTTACAAAGATGCGTTCCTTCGGATTAATTTCCTACTTCCGTTCACTGCTACATTTAGAGTGAATGAACGAGTTCGGCGTTCCTTCGTCACTTGTTTGACTACTTCCGTCCAATACTGGATGAACGTATATATTATTTATCTACAAATATATTGTAAAGCGAAGTAAATGAGGATTACTGCTATACCTAGGTGCGTACCATTAATCTTCTTCAAGAGATTCTTTAGCATCTGTTTCTTCTTTTACAGATTCTAAATAATCTTTTTCTGCTTCTGGTAGAGTAGAAACTATACATAGTATATTATTTAGTTGCATAGGTACCATGTCTGCCTCAGCAGTTAATAAAAAAGGACTTAAAATTACATCTGGACCATTTATTAATACTGCTCTTGGATGTTCTATAATGATAAAGTCTTCTGAAAAACTTAGCAATTTGCCAACAAATTCATCATTGTTGATGCTTCTGACTGTAACAACTTTATCTACAAGTGGAGTTAAATTTTCTGTGTACATTAAATGTCACCTAACTTACTTGCGTCTACTAACTTCTTATAGTCTTGAAAACCGCCAATCTTTTCACCATCAACAATAATTTGTGGGAAAGTTCTAGCACCTGGAAATGTTTCCATTAATGTTTCTCTATCAAAATCTTCATCTAACATTTTGTATGTTAGTTCATGACCTTCTACTTCTGCTAAACGTTTTGCCATATCACAATATGGGCATTGTGGTTTGCTGTAAATTTCTACTTTCATTATAAACTTAAACCTTTAAATGTGTCTTCTGTTACGTCTTGTTTGGTACCTCCAATAACGTAACTACTAATTTCTGTCTCTTGTGGTGCTACTTGTACCTCGCCACCACTAATCCATTTTTGTGTCCATGGTAAAGGATTACTTGCACTAACTGTATAAGGACACGTTAATCCAACTGCTCTCATACGTTTTGCACCTATCCACTCAATGTAGTTCTTTAATAGTTCTGCATTCAAACCAATCATTGAACCATCTGTAAATAAGTAATCTGCCCAGCCTTTCTCTTGCTGTATGGCTTCCATAAACATCTCTACGCAGGCATCTTCAGTTTCATTTGCAATCTTGGCAAAGTCTTTGTCGTCTGTTTTTAACAGTTTCAACATTTGCTGAGTACTTGCTAAATGCACGTTTTCATCTCTTGCAATAAGTTTAATGATCTTTGCATTACCTTCCATCTTTTTAAGTTCTGCAAATGCCCAACTACATGCAAAGGATACATAAAAACGTACACCTTCAAGTATATTTACACTCATTAGACATAACCACAGTTTCTTTTTGATATCATATAAGTCTACTGTTACTTTTTTACCATTAACTGTATGCGTACCTTCGCCTAATAAATTTAAGTAACTAACACTTTCTATAAGTTCATCATAGTGTTTGCTGATAGTATCAGAACATGCAACAATTTCTTTCATGTTTAACATGTTATCAAAAACAGCACTTGGATCGGAATATATATTTCTAATAATATGTGTATAACTTCTGCTGTGAATTGTTTCTGAGAACGCCCAAGTTTCAATCCATGTTTCTAATTCAGGAATACTAACAATAGGCAACAAAGCCAAATTAGGGGAGCGGCCTTGTACACTATCTAAAATAATTTGTCTTTTTAAATTACTTGTAAAAATGTGTTGTTCATGATCTGTTAAATCTCTAAAGTCCTTTGTGTCTTTAGTGATATCTACTTCTTCTGGTCTCCAGAAAAATCCTAACTGTTTATCAGTTAATTTATCAAATTGTCGATACTTAAGAGTATCATATCGTTGAACGTTTACTCCACCGGAGGTGTCAAGAAACATAGTAGCCTTGGTATGATCCTTCGGCTTTGAATTAAATACTGACATTGTCTATTCCTTAAATCTTACAACTGTCGCAATCTTCGTCATCATCTACTGACGTGATAAAGTTGGCTTCAACATTCTTACGAGGTTCTTCCTTGTCAATGTCAATCTCGCCTTGTCCATCATATGTATTGTTGTAGTATAACTGCTTGCCACCATATTTATAAAACATGATGATGTGCTGTAGTAGAACACTCATTGGAATCTTTTCATCTTCAAAGTGTTCAGGGTTATAACTTGTGTTCACAGAAATACCTTGGTCAATGTATTTTTGTAGAACTGCCATAATTTTTAAGTAACCCTCGGGAGATGCCTGGTCCCATAATAGGTCATACTTATTTTTGAGTTTAGCATATTGTGGAACTACTTGTTTAAGTACTCCATGCTTACTTTGTTTTACACTAACGAAACTTCGCGGAGGCTCAATTCCGTTTGTACTGTTACTTATCTGAGCAGACGTTTCTGCTGGCATTAATGCCATCAAAGTTGAGTTTCTGATGCCCGTATCTTTTAATTGTTTACGCAACCCTTTCCAGTCCATTCTTTCTTTGTGTTTGACTAGTTCGTCAACATCTGCTTTATATGTTTGGTTAGGTGTTAGTCCGTCACCGTATTTTGTCTCATCATTACCAGGACATGCACCTTTTTCAACTGCCAAGTCGGCACTTGCTTTAATTAAATAATAACTCCATGCTTCTGCATATTCATCTACAAGTTCTAAATTAGGATTTTGATATGTGCTATCATTCTTTGCCAACCAAAATGCAAAATTAATAATACCAACACCTAAAGGCCTACGTTTTTCTGTGGCTAATTGTGCCGCTATTACCGGGTACTTTTGGTAGTCTAAGAGTGCGTCTAAGCCTCTTACAGCAAGTTCACAAGGCTTCTGGAACTCTTGTGGGCTCTTAATTCTACCCCAGTTAATAGCACTTAAAGTACACAATGCTATTTCACCTTCAGCATCGTCACTACTCATTAATGGCTTTGTAGGTAAGTCAATTTCACAGCATAAATTACTTTGTCTTACAGGTGCTACTTCTTCTTTAAATGCTCCATGGGTATTAGCATGGTCAACATTCATTAAATAAATTCTGCCTGTATCTTTTCTTTCTGTAACAAAGGCACTAAACAAATCGATTGCTTTTACTGTTTTCTTTCTAATACTAGTTTTACGTTCTGCGGCTTCATATAACTCTTGAAACTTGTCTTGATCTGCGTAAAAGGCCTCATACAGTCCTGGAACATCATGTGGAGAGAATAAAGTTATATCTCCTCCTTCAATAAGTCTTTCATACATTAACTTATTGAATTGCACACCATAGTCCATATGTCTAACACGATTTTCTTCTGTACCTTTATTGTTCTTTAATACCAACATGTCTTCTATTTCTGCATGCCAGATAGGATAGTATAGTGTAGCGGCTCCGCCTCTTACACCACCTTGTGAACAACTTTTTACAGCACTTTGGAATAATTTATAGAAGGGGATAACTCCTGTGTGAGTTGCGTCTCCACTCCTAATAGGTGATCCAATTCCTCTAATCTTTCCTGCACCAATTCCTATACCTGCTTTTTGACTTACATACTTTACAATACTAGTTGTTGTAGCATTGATGCTATCTAAACTATCATCAGTTTCAATTAGTACGCAACTACTGAATTGTCTTTGTGGTGTACGCACACCAGCCATAACAGGAGTAGGCAAACTAATATAATGTAAACTAACTGCATCATAATATTCTTTAACAGTTTGCAATCTTGTTTCTTTAGGATATGCACTAAACAATGTTGCAGAAATCAACATATAAGCAACTTGAGGAGTTTCAAATATCTCCCCTGTTGTACGATTTTGCACCAAATATTTTCCTCTAAACTGTTCCATCGCGGCATACGTTAAACCTTCGTCACGCTCGTGTACGATGTAATTGCTTAGTTCGTCGATTTCATCTTTAGTGTAAAGTTCTAAGATTTCAGGATCATAAAATCCTCTGTCTATATTACCTTGAATAATATCACATAAACAAGGAGGTTCAAATGTTCCATAAACCTCTTTACGCAGATGATAGTTAATTAATCTACCTGCAACAAATTGATAGTTTGGAGTTTCTTCTGTGATTAAATCAGCGGCACTTTTGATAAGTGTTTCTTGTATTTCTGCACTAGTGATTCCAGTATAGAACTGTATATGCGATTTAATCTCAACTTCTGATTCACTTACACCCGTAATACCTTCACAGGCATGAAAGACGACTTTATGTAACTTGTCAAGTTCTAATGGTTCTTTTCTTCCGTCTCTCTTTGTGATTAAAATTTCTTTTGACATAGTGTTCCTGTGTGTTAGATGTAAAAATTCTATACTTTATTATACATGCTATTATTTAGTTTGTCAAGCATATAATTTATCTAGTGTTATTATACTGGAATGGAATGTAACTGAGTTATCTCTGACGTATTTTTCACTTGCAATCTCGCCAGGAATGAAGTTAAAAAAGGAGCCTTCTACTTCAAATATTGCACCCTCGGTTCCAGTTATGTGATTACTTATCATCTCAAATTTTACTGATTCTGAGTTTATGAAGTTAAAATGATGAAGGGTAGAAGCCATTACAATAGATAATCCTGTTTGACACAAATAGCCTTCTCTAACTATCTCAAATACGTTAGGCCAATTGCCTGGAGTATAGTAATCTATGTAACGTGATTTAGGTTTGACGTCTTTGAAACCTTCAGCAATATGAAGCATAGTTCCGTCTTTTGGAAAGTTGTTTCTGAAGTGTCGCCATGCACGAAGTCGGGCGTCACCGTCCTGTGTGTTTGTGAACATTTAACCTTCTTAACTGGTTGCAGACCAACGGTCTTGGACGTATTTAACTTTTAATTGCACTCCTAAATTGTGCGTAATATTTGTATTTGATTCTGCTTCTAACTGATCGTTTACAAGGAATATTTTGATTAATCCTGAACTATCCATTTGTGCTCTAAACTTAGGCTCAACTAATTGGTTAGTATGAGTAGTAATCTCTGAGTGACTTGAGAACGAGTCATTAAATATAACAGCATTTGCTTGATCTGTAAAGTCTGATCTACCTGCTATAGTCCAAACACCTGCTCTAATATATTTGTTAGCAGATGCACTTGCACTTTCAGATATACTGTAGTCTACTTTAAACACATTGTATGTACTACTAGCATCAAATGAAGCAACTAACTTAGCCGCACTCAATTGTGATTGTGTAACTGCCCCTACTCCTGGAATACCGTTGTCTCCTGGTATGAGAACTGTTTGTTCCATACTATTGAAACTTGTAACCTTGTTACCAAATGTTGCGGCCTCTCTAGTAGAGATTTCAATGTTGTTTTTGAGATTTACAAGTCCTCTTGAACCTTTGTTACTGTCTAGTAACTTGTCATATAAACTTGTACCATAAATTCTGTTTGTAATGTTGTTAAAGATACCTGCTTCTTCTCTACTACCAAAAGTAATCTCGTTAAATGTATTGTCTATAGATAAACTGTACTGCGTAGACATGTTTGTACTCTTAGGACTTAGTGTTGCATAAGTTGAACTGTCTCCTGGGAATACGTTACTGAATAAGTTTACATCTCTGCTGTTTACTGTACTGTTTAACCATTGCTCAAACTTTGCTTTAACTGTGTTATTTGCTCTGTCATATAGTTTATCTTCTAAACCTAAAACAGACAATGTGTTTACTTTCTTATCTTCAAATAAAGTAAATTCTAAACCACCAGTTGCTACAGACGAGTATGCTGGTCTTTGAGAAATGTATACTGCATTTTTGGCTCCATCGTCTTGAGGTATCCAATTCATTTGTGGATAAATTTGTACGTTTGAACCTGCTATCTCAACTAAATTTTTGTTTACTGTAACAATAGCACTTTCTACTGTTGTGTTAGAGGATAACTTAATGTTAAGTACTGGTACTGCTTTAAATGATGTTGAACCAAAGGTTAATGAAGATATTGGTCTAACTCCTGCATCTCCATTTGATATTGTTCCACCTGCACCTGATTCTGTTAATAGTGTTGCCGCTGTTGACATGTTAAATGGATAGTTTTCTACATAGAATGTATCTTCTGTAATATCACTAGCAGAACTCTTGATGTCATATGCTGTTGGAGGTGAACCTAATGGGAATACAGCAGGACCGCTTATTCTTACTGCTGATATGCCTGGACCAATACCATGTGCTTTAGATTGTACTTGTATTGTTGTGTTCACATCACTTGCTGAACTACCGTGGTTAACATACTTAATACCATCGTGTGCAATATTTGAAGTAAATGTAACATTACTGTTGCCTGCAAGTATGTCATTTGTATCAACTCTAACAGTAAAGTGACTGCCTACTTTACTTGAAACAACTTTAAATACTGTATCGTGTAATTCACAAGCACCTGCATTGCCTAAGTTATCTATAATCCTAACATGGTCTCCTGCTTGTACCTCACCTGCTTTTAATGTGTTATCATAAATTCTAATAACACATGTTGTAGGTGAAGCATTTGTAAAGCCGTTACCTGGGAAGTTTGGATCTACTTCAACGTTTGCACTTGCAGATCTTGAAATTGTGTATGGTAATGAAGGCATTGCTATTGTTACTGCTGAGCCACTTACACCTGCAACTCCAAATCTTGCTCTGTGTAAATATTCATCATCATTACCTGCGCCACCAATAAACATCATTGAATCATATTTGTAAACACCTGAGGCGGCTTCTGTTTGGAACTTACCTGCATCATTTGACGAACTAAATGTTACTACATAAGTTTCGCCATCATTTGATGAGATAACATTTGCTAAACCTAATTGCTCATCTTCTCTTGCAATATATAAATTTCCAAGTGTAAGTCCTGTTGTTGCTGTAATATTTGCACCATCGGCTGTTGCGGCAATATGAATCAAATCCATACCAACGTAACCAACTCCAGTTGACTTACTTATTTGGATATTTTCTTTCTTAAAATGTTTGTAAGAAGGTAATAGTCCTGATCCCCATAGTGTTGTATTTTGATAAAAACTTGGCATAGGAACACTTGCAGAAATATTTCCTTTATGTGATCCTGATTGCACACCTTCTATTGCTGAAATAACATTTGCATTTGAATAGTATGTTAATGCTAATGAATCATAGACTGAAGGTGCTGTTCTTAATGTTAAACTATGAGAACCTGTACTTGATACGTTACTTCCATCAATAGCAAAATCAACATTTGCTGATGGTGTATATGTTGATAACCCTGACTCACCTGTAAGTTCAATAGAATTCTTAACTACTGTTACGTCTTTAGAGTTGAAAGGTTGATCTGTAAAAATGTTCTTTTGATGTTTTGGAATAAATTGTACTGCTGTTCCACTTGATATTTCTGAAATAGATTGGTCTATAGTAACTGTATAATAAGTTCCGCCACTGTGCCTACTTACTGTATTAACTTTTGGTCTTGTTCCATTGTATCCAGCAATAATTATTTCGTCATTGATTCTAATATTACCTGTAGCATCTAAACCAGATACTATTGAAATTTGCATTTCAAAACTACCAGCGGCCTTTGTTGAATGTAATGTACTAGAAACTGATGCTGTTGATACTGGGGAGAAAACAGGGTATGTGGAATCAGAAAATGCACTAGCAGTTGAACCTGCTAAAATGCTTCTAGCATCTGTTGGTTGCCAACTTTTAACTTTGCTGGTACCGTTAAATTCACCTTCAACATATCTAATTGAAGGAACGTTAAATGCAACAATATTATTGTTGGCAATACTTGCCACATGGTCTTTTGCACTTAAAGTATTTTCATAGTAACTTACACTATGATAATCTGCTGTTGCAGGGTTAGTTGGATCACCACCGATATAGAGTTGTCTACTATCTGTAGCCAATCCTATTTCACCAGGACGTAAAGGCTGAGGAAGATCCTGCTTTAGTCCTCTTCGGTGTTGGATTCTAGATACTATTGTTTTATCGTTTTCTGCCACTGTTAATGTCTCCTGACTTAACAGTATTTATCACATTTAGCAGTTAAACTTTATTATAGTAGTCGGCTAGTCTGCTGGCCCATTTATTGCAGTATTCTTCGAACTCATCGCCTTCTATAACAAAGTCTGCATATTTGCCTTCTCTGTCTATCATTAGAATAGCAACTTGTTTAATATCTGTGCCAAACATTTCGTTATGTGCTAGTGCGTATGCACAGCCTTGTAGAAAATAATCTTCAATCCATTCGCGTTTTTTAATTTTCTTTGCTGTCTTGAAGTCAATTATACTAGGTACACCGTTAAACATGCCTACTGCATCGCTTGTACCTGCATATAGTCCTTTGGCAATAAGTGCCACTTCAACACCCCAAAGTTCGTCAATTTGACTGAGTCCTTGTGCAACCATTTCATTTACCATGTTGCGAGCCATAATACTTATATGATTATTACCTTTAATTTGCCATTCTTCTTGTAATACAAATTTTTCTAAAGCATTATGTACTTTAGTTCCAAGTCCTGCTGACTCTGTGCTTATACGAGTTGCTTCTGCTTCTCCTACACGTTTACGCCAGGCAATTAAGGCTGTTTTATCTCCTGTATCTGATAATACTGTTGTAACACTTGGGACGCCTGCTTCACCGTCTTCGCTGTATTGTCTCTGACCGTTTTTGGCTGTTACCCTCTTTAAAGCAGGGTATTCATACTTTTCTACTAACATAAATTAGATCTTATTGTAGTTTGTTATTAATTATATATTCCGCTATGCGTTTGTGACCGTCTTTATTTGGATGGCATTCATTTGGTGAGATGTAATCATATTGGTGTATTTGCTGTATAATATCTATATTACTAAGTTCAGATGTATCAACACCACCATCTGGAAAAACATTGTCTCCAAAAATTTCTTTTAACATATTTGTGTTTGGATCACACATAAATTTACCATTAGGTACAAAATTAACTTCCGGTAACAAATTAATACCTGTCCATAAAGGAACAACTCTAAGTTTAATATAGTGAGACTTACAAAAACTCCATATAGCATTTAACATCAAGTTAGCATCAAAATCAGAAAACTCTGGTAGTCCTTTTGATTTTTGAAAGTCGTGTAAAGGACCAGTTTGGTAATTTTTTATGCCTTGGAAATGATGCCTTTTGTAATTATAGTCAATGCCAAATCCTCTAGTAGATGCTGTTGTTTGTAACCAAAAAGTATATTCATTTTCTGATTTCATTTTGTTATTATTGTACCAATTGCACATTTGAAAGTATGCAAACTCATAACTGCCACCAGACACAGCATAGTTTTCATACTTGTTGCCTCTATGCTTTGTAATTAAGTAAGGATATGCTAAGAAAGGATTCTGTGAATTATCACGTAAATTAGGGATAGTTGTTTTTTTGTATTCTCGTATCTCTGACGTAGTCAGGTCTAATTGCAGTTCACTACCAATAGTCCAACTGTCACCAAACCATATGTCGACTCTATCCATACATATATTTATATGTACGTTATATTACCAACTAATATTCCAGGTTATTGTATCTGTGGTTGTTAAGTTTTGTGCTATTTTGACACCATATCCTAAGTCTTTAAAATACTTAGCAACATAGTCTACTTGATCTTTTTTGGTTGCATCTGTTGTTACACCAAAGTATGCTTTATAATAAGCATTGCTGTCTGTCATTGTAGTGCCTGTGGATATGTTTGCATACAATACTCCAGCATCTACATTCCCTAAAACAGCGGTTTCAATACTGCGAACTTCAGCATGAATAACTGAATTATTCCTAGTATCTTTACGAGCCGTTGCCGCATTAGAGAATATACTTGCCATTATAAATCTGCCTTAATATCTTTCATGGCTTGATTACCAGCCATTTTACTAACATCAACTGTTTGTTCTGCGTCAGTATTAACATTTTGATCTAGGTCGCCTTTTGCTCTAATTCTGTTTTTATCAAAACTAACAGCAAACTCGCTATCATCGATTGCTTTGAGCAAAGTATCAATGTTTACTTTTCTGCCTATTTGTGCTTCTACTTCTGCTTTGAAATCATTTGTAGGAATATCTACATCGTCCTGATCGTCTGCGGCATATATACCCAGTAAATCTTTTACGGCATTAACTAACTCTTCCGCAGTTCCCTGATCTTCAGAAACTATGACTTCTGAAATCAACATTTTTTAGACCTCTGCTCTACCTAGTGGCTCTTCTTCTGGTCCTGACATTGCAGGTACATTATCAGCAACTGGCTCTTCCATTCCTAAATCGTCTAATGCAGGCTCTTCAGCACCCATGTCTGCACCCATATCAGCAGTATCACCTATGCCTCCTGGCATTTGTCCACCTGCTAGTGCATCTATTTGTGCATCCATTCCTTGCTTAACACCTTTAACTGCTTCTAAGTGTGCTGATAGTAATTGGGAAACAGCATCTGAGAATGATTGAGCAACATCGGCACCCATTTCATTTCTCATTGAATCTGCTATTGCAGGCAAATCTTCATTTTGCATTCTGCCAACTCTTTCAACTTGATCTTGAATATCGTCTGCTAATGCTCTAACTGCCATAACAACTTCTGCTTCTTCAACATTTACTTCTTCTGCAAGTATTTCGTTGATGAGGTCATCAAACATTGAATCTTTGCTTTCTTCAACTGACTCTTCTGTTTTAGACATTGCATCTCTTACCTCTTCTGGCTTCATGTCAAGTTCTTTAGCAATTTCTTCAACACTCTTGCCGTCGTCTTTTAGTTTGTACATATACTGAATGCTGTCATTTAATTTCTTTTCAGCAATCTTTCTACCAAACATTTGAATACCGCCAGCAACTGCATCTTCATCTAAACCGTTTAAGAAACCAACAACTGCATCTCTGCTTTTGCCACTGACTTCTGCAAAACCATTTAGTTTTTCTTCGATAGCATTGTAGTCATCCATAGTGGAAAGATCCATTTCCATTTCTTTGGAAAGTTCTCTTAACAATGCTGGACTTAGATCTGTAACTGGTCCTTCTTCAATTGATTCATGCTTAGAACCGCATGACTCTTCAAACTTTTTAATTGCCGCCATAACCATACCTTCTGTGCAAGAATCTTCATAGCAATGAGATGGGTCTTTTCTGACTTCATTCATGCATTGACTTCTTGCCTCTTCGGCAGTATAGCCTGAATTACAAAGTTCCATAATTCTTTCGTATATCTTAGCCTCTAGTGCCTTGTACCCTGGGCTTGACTCGTAATATCCTTCAACAATCATAGTTTCTGAAAGATCCTTTAAACCAAGATACTTAGCATATTCTGGCTCTAATTGGAACTTCTTCTTACTTCCTCTAATTTTATACAAAGCAGTCTTGGCTGTCTCGTTAATTTTCATTAACTTTTGGAGGTTGACTGTTCCTGGATTAATTTTAATACCGAATTGTTCAAAGAGCATTTTATTCAAAGTTGCTACTCTGGTAATCGGTGTCTGATTAAATTCATTCAAAAACATAGTGATTTCCTGTTATAAGTTAGTTATTACACTTATTTATCATTTAAGTGAAATTTATGAAAAGTTTTATAACTGGTGTTTTAGTTCTTTAGAGACGTACTTCAATTTAAGTATAGTTTCATGGAGTCTTACAAATGCAACATCACGCATGAATTGTTTCTTAGTTGTTTTAATTGTGTACTTGTGGAAAATAGATTCTGTGTACAAATCAGCATATCTGTCTAATAGTTTCTGTACACGTTCTAACTGTGTTTCGCTTACAGGTTCATAGGCGTTCTTGGGCTTATTTCGGGCGTTTAGACTTGCACAGAGCGTCTGTGCTACACTTTTTTGAAATATATGTGTCAATACAACCCTTTGGTTCTTTAATGCGTTTACAATGCAATAAAAGTCCTTATTTGGGGACTGCATAACCACATAGGCACCACGTTTAGACACATTTTGAGCAAGTTTATCTAGTTTTACTGCTAGTTGTTGCTTTTGTGCTTTATTAAACTTTGGTTTTTTGCGGGTATGTCTTGTAGCCAACTTTTCCTTCCTTTGTAGTTATTTTACGAATGACGTTTTGCTTATACATCTCCTCGCATTGATGTAAAGTTCTTTCGTCAAGTGTATTTATATCTAAAAATTTGTCAAAGTCGATTTTGTTGAAGAGTGTTGCGTCATGCGAACTGATAAAACTTAAATGTCCATCTTTGCATTTAACGGCTTTCATGATTAACCTTCAGGTTGATATGACCAGTTCCAAGCACCTGCACCTATGTAACCATCTCGAACATAACCTGCAAGACACATAGCATCATCGCTGTCAATACCTTTCTTTTCGGCCCATTTCATAATATAGTAAGGCCTATTTTTTTCAGGGATAACGTCGGCAAATTTTGCAACAATTTCTGGATCTGCTTTAGGGTCCATATCTTCCTTTACCTTTTTCTTCTTACCTTTGCTAACAAAAACACTAGGGTTAGGCCTTTTATGCATAGGGCCACCGCTAACTCCCCCAATGGCTATTGCACCACTAGTTGTTGTTTCCTTTATGATATCATTAATTAGCATTTTTGTCAACCTTTATTTTATAGTATTTATCTTGTTTCCTTGGCTTTGTCTATAAAGTAATTTGGATTTCTTTGCTTCATTGCCCAAATCATTCTTTTTGCTTTGTCTTCTCCGTGCTTACTAATAAACTTTTGTAATGTACGCCTTTCTAATTCTTCCGGAGAAATTTGCTTACGCATTTGTGCGTATGCTAAATCTCCTAAACTTTCAATTTGTTTTTTGATGTCGTGTTTTAATTCTTCTTTTTTGGATTTTTTCTTGCCTGCTTTCATGTTAGCACACCAGTGATACATCTTGCCACGTTCACCACTATACTTTTTAGCCTTGGCTCTTAAACTGGTAACTGAACCTTTACAACTTGCACCACTACGTTTTACTCTGCCTGGACGACTTTTGCCTTTCTTTTTGCCGTCAGCAAAGTTTTCGTCTATAATTTCTGCTGGTATTACATCTCTGCCAACACGTTTTGCTTGATACACTCTGTGAAAGCCATCAAGTATTGTTTTGCCATCTATATCTATCAGTATTGGTTTATCTAAATCAACACCCACATCTGGATCAACATCTATAACTCTTCCGAAACGGTCATCAATTGCCTCGTCATCTAAGTCTGCTACTTTAACTTTGATTAGTTTAGTCTTTTTACCTTTTATATAATCTTTAACATCAGGATTTAGATTTCTTTCATTTACATTTTTGTAAACACTATACAACACAGGATTATTTTCACAGCCAAGTTCGTCATACGCAACACCTCTAACTAATGCTTGTTGTCCTTGTCTGCTATCAAAATCTCTATAAGCATTTGCATACTGATTGTCTATAGACTCATCATCATGCCCATCATTGCATTCATCTGTAAATCCTTCGTAGTGTACAATATATTCGCCAACTTTGTCCTTACCAACATCATCTGGTCTTAAACTTTTAACAAACTGTTGTACTTCTGGCGGAAGTTGTTGATTTTCGTTTATTTCATTTGGATCATCAGGATAATGTCCTGTTGCACTATGATAGTATAATAGTTCTGCGGCATCTGGATAGCCTTCTGTGTCTATGTAGTTAGGATCTGTAAGTCCTTGTAAAAATACTTCACCATCTTCAAAGTGTTGATTGCCGTAACTGGTCATTATGCGATATTGTTTACCGTCTGTGCCTTTTATAATTACACCATCTTCTTGATCTACCTGTGCTTGGTTTACCCATTCATCATTGGCTCTGTTTGCTTCTTCTGGTGAGAAGTATGGTTTTACAGCCTGTGGATTCATGCCCACAACATCTTCCTCTAACTCTGGATGATATTTCATTGTAACTTTTTTAGCATCTTTTTTAATTGATACTCCGTCTACTAATACTTCTACTGGATAAGTTTTAAACTCATCATACCAATATGCCATATCGTATCCGCCGTCTTCAAGTAATTCTATAAGTACACCTCTGTCGTAATCATTATCTTCTGCTTTAAGAACTTTAATTTTACCTCTTGGTAATACTAAGTCTACACCTTCATTGTTTGATTTCTTTTTACTTTTTGGATGATCCTCAGGATTTTCATGCTCTTTTGTTTTTTTCTTTTTTGGTAATCCTTTGTGCTTTGTTCCTGCAAAGTCTTTGACATCTGAAACTTTCATATCTTTGGCTACTTCACCTGCTTCTCCGCTTTTAGGCATGTCACCTTTTTGCATAGCTCTTACTACACCAAAGAATTTTTGTTGTTGTTTGCTGACTGCTTTCTCATTATAGATACTTGCTTTCATTCTTTTCTTGAGGTCTTTTTTACGTTGTGCCAAGTCTGAATCAATGCCTTTCATCAATGCTCGAATATCTTGTGCGGCTTCTATACTTTCGTTAAGTGTTGCTAGTCTAATAACACCACAACCTAATCTATCTCCAGCATTACCTGTTTTAAGACTTTCTGCATCTCCGCCTTTGCCTAAATCATCTCTGTCAGCATGTACAATTAATGCTCTACCTACAACACTTCTATCACCGTGTAAGTCTACACGTTTTAGTACTAAACTAACATCTGCAATACCATCTTCATTAGCAACTATATTACCTAAGTCCCCCACATGGCCGTTATCTAAATCGCCATGATCCACATTATCTGGATTGTAATGTCCTCCTGCAGTTGTACAGCCATCACTTAAATCACCAAATTCGTGTATGTGGAAGCCATGCTCTCCTGGAGTTAAACCTGTTACTCTGCCTACTAATAATGTTGGCTTTCCTGGGTCCTGTCTAAATAAAAACTGTCCTTCTCCTATTTCGCCTTCAGTGTGTTCAAACTCACACTTAGCAAACACAGTTTTTGTTTGTGCTTCATAAACACCTTTACCAAATTTTACGTTCGATGACTTTTTCTTTTTCTTCTTTTTCTTTTTCTTAGATTTGCTGTATGCTGGCATAGAACCAATATAATAAAATCCTCTTGCTGGTGCTGGTGTACTGTCACCACTGTCTGTGCTACCACCTGCATCACTGCTACCTGCAGAGCCACCATCTCCACCAGATGATCCTCCACCGTCTCCACCACCTGCACTTGCACCTGCTCCAGCACCGCCTCCAGCGGCACCTCCGCCTCCAGCACCACCACCGGCTCCACCTCCGCCGCCTCCGCCGCCTCCGCCGCCTCCGCCGCCACCTTCAGCATCTAATCTGATGCGTTTTTCTAAGGCAACTTTAAGTTTGCGTTGGAACTCTGCGATTTCGACATCTTCGTCGACAACTGGAGTGTTACTGGTTGTATTAGGAAACATTTTAATAAGATCTTCTATAGACGCATCAATTATAATTGCTGGAACTACATTTATATCTAGCATTCTAGCGGCATCATATCGATGATGTCCGTTTACTAAATATCCGTCTTTGTCTAATATGAATGGTTTGTCTTTTCCGTGAAAATCTTGTGCAACTTTTCTTGCAAGTCCTGGTACACGTTGAGTCTGTACAGGTTTGATAGAATCTGTTCGTACTGTGGCTTTGCGAAATTTTAATTTGGATTTTTGAAGGTCAGGTAATTTAAGTTGAGGCATTACATTGCGATCAAAATGCTTATCGCCTACATTACTTGGCAATGTACTTGCTATTGCTTCAAATATTGATATTCTCATCTAAATCTTCTTCCTATGTTCATTAACTTTTTAGTTGCACATTTAGGACAAAGTGTTTTACCATATATAAATGCAAAGTGTAATACTGGTCCAGTATATTTACACTTGTGACACTTTATGTGGTCTTTGCCATTCTCCATTCCTGTATACCGCAACCTCACCTTTATTACAAAGTGTGAACTCTCCTTCTGTTGGTTTTTGTGGTTCTCTGACCCTTATTTCCTCGCTCATTTACTCAATTGTTTTTTAAGAGAGTCATGCAATTTTAATTTAGCATAACTTCTCACTATACTTCTTAAATCGTGTTCGTCACCATAACTTGCTCTAGCGGCTCTAAAATCTCTTATCATGCTAGGATCTGGTATAGCCACATAAGCATCCATTTGTCCTTTAATATCATTTGTAAGTAAAGGTTTGGCAAATATTTCTCTTAACTTTCTTATAGTATCGTTGTTAGGTACAGCACCTTCTCTGATGCTTTCTACTTTTTTACGCATACCTGAACCTCTTACTTTAGTTAAATCAACTAATCCTTTTTCTTTTTCAATGTAGTTTCTTATGTATCCACTACCTGCTTGATACATTCTTATTGATAAAAAGTCCTTGTTTGTGACTTTATTAAAAATTGTAATCTTAGGATGTTTAGCAGTTTCAATCATTTTTGCTTCTAAGTCAACTTTATCTTTGTCAAACATTCTATTTAACTTTTTAAAATCCAGCACATAGTATCCACCTGCTTTGAGATCTGTAAACTGTACTAGTTTTACTCTATCATCATTTAGTGTTGCAAAGAACTTGATAGCATTCAATAAAGTCAATAAAAATTCTTCTTCTTTTTCTTCACTTGTTAAATGAGAATTGAGTTGTCTTACTGCTTCTGTGTAAGCAATCTTATATCCTTGTTCTACGGTTTCTGCATTTAAAAAGTCTTGTTCTATGTTTGAAATATCAACATCAAACCTTTGCCACATTTCTGCAAGTATGCCGTAACGTACACTTAATGGTTCTGTTTGCTTGCCTCCGCCTACTTGTCCCATTTGTTTTGTGCTACCTACTTTAACACTCATGTCAAAATGTTGTAGTGTTTTTTCTGGACCACCATCTAAACTGTGTGTTAAGAATACATCTACTTTAGTATCTGTTTCTCCACTAACACCATCAGCAATAACTTTTACAGTATCTACTTTACCATTTGCTTGGAAATAGTTTGTGTACTTTTCTAAATTATCATTTACATAATCAACTACACCGCTTGTAATACTTTGCATTACACTCCATTTTTGAGGATCAATAAAGTCTTGATAAGTATCTGACTTTAAATTAAGTGTAAGTGTAAAGAAGTCAGCAATAGGATTATCTACTTCTTGAGCAGTAAGTGTTAGTTCATGCCAACCACCTTGATCCGGTGCATCTGTTGGTAACTGTTTAATAACATTCTCTATGTCTGCCGCTGTAACAGGCGCACTTGGACGTACTAATAAACGTGCAAATGTACCACAACCTAATATGCCTTCTGCTACTTCTCCTTTGTTGGAAACTTTCACTGGTGCATCATCACCTGCAGGGCCTCCTGTCCTAGCACCAAACTCTGCTGTTTTTTCTAAAGTGCCATATGAAACTTGTTCGCCATCTGCTGTTGTAAGTTTTGCAGGAAGTTGTCCAGCATTCTCGGCATTGTCAAAAGCATCTGCCATACTTGGGTCTAACTTTATAGAGCCTTCGCCACCTGCAAGTGTAAAGTCTCCATCTGCTCTTAATTTATCTGCAAAATTTTGTCGCCTGTCAGGTGTTTTTAAATCTGCTCTACCTAATGCTTTCTCATGTAGTTGATTTATTTTAGTAACATCTATATTTTCTAATTTTGCTATTTGTTCTTGCAATGGCAGTTTGTCAAATCTATCAAACACACTTTCATTTTGACTTTGCAGTACCATTCTACCTCTTGCTAATGCACCCTGGAAATCATTTGGTTCTTCGCCTGAGTTTTTATCAAAAATTAATTTTTGTATAACAGCATGTTTAAACTCTTCATCATTGTCTGGATTTTTTAAGAATGCTACAAATCTATTTACATCAGGTCTAAGCAAATAATTTTGCATACCTGTAATCATCATGTAATCAAATTTTTGGTATTTTCTTCGCATAGCATCATAATCGTCTTCTGATACATCATCGCCAGGCCTTTCTCCTCTTAAATCACTTACTGAAGGACCTGATGCGTTTCCATAAACATCGCTTACATCATCACCTGGATTGCCGTCAGCATCTTTTCTAAAGTAGTTTCCGCCTCCGCTAGTGTAGTTTGCATTGATATATTTTCTGGCATCTCTTACAGCCTGTAACCATCTTTGTAATCCTATTACAGGAACTTCATCTGGTCCTGATCTATACTTTGTTGAATCACTTTGGAATTGATCAACTACTTTTTTAAGTAAGTTTACACCTTGATTATTTACACCCGGTTCTATACCTATTGCAGGTGCTAATAGATCATATTTTGCTTGAGTATGTATTGTTTCAGATGATTCGCCATCTAGATGATCAACTCTAGCGGCTTTGGCTATTGCATTACTTGTAGCATCATCTACAGGATCAAACTCATCACCATCTTTGTTTTGTGTTTCTTCATGAGGTATTAGAGGTGCATCATCTATACTGGAACCTTTTCTGGTAACTTCAATACCAGCCTTTTTCATCTGATTATATAAATTACTTGAATAAGAATCTGTCATTATATATTCATCAGTATCCATTCTATTCCAGGATATCTTATACATCAACATAAACTTTTTAATAATCTTGTTAGCAATAGGTTCACGCCATAACTGAGAAGTTTTTAATGGTGCATCATCTGGTAAATCATTTAGCATTGCTAAAGTGTCATAAGCCTGTCTGACTTGATCTACATGAGGACCAGGAATAATATATACACCTGCTTGATTTATTTTTCCTAAAAACTTGCTTCTATCTTGAACCTGAGCACTTTGTCTCTGAGCCTGAGTTATATCTGGATCTATACACCTATCATAAATGTCTTTCCTAATAACTAACACAGAATGTTCTGGAACGTTAATTGATATAGGAGGTCTGTTTTGTACTGCTTTTTTAAAGTTTGTTTCTCTTTTATCCACACGTTGCTTGTCTGCAATCTCATCTGCTTGGCTATCAAATCCCATTTTCTTAGCAATACTATCAAAACCAGTCATCCAATCTTTAATACCAGACCAACGATTTTCTATAACATCTTCCAGTCCTTTATAATAATTAGAATCTTTTTCTTTACGCCCATAATAAGAGCCAAGCATTTCTCTTAAAGCATCGCTCATTCTTTCGTTGAGTCTCATTACAATATTTTCACCGAATGGACTTTCAAACTCTCCTTTTGCAATACTGTCAAGAATTTCGTTTAATTTTTCTAACGGATATTCATTGATTGCTAGATATCTAGAGTTGTCTTTGTAGCCTTCATGTTGTGTACCTTCAAAATCACTATCATAATCTTCCCAATACATATCGTGTAAAGGCTTGTTTGTTCTAACAAACTGTTCTGTTAGTACACCTAACTGTTTAACAGCATCATAATATAGTTGAGGATTTATGTTTTTCATTTCTTCTAAGTATGATAAACGTTTTCTCAACTTCATGGTATATGTGTTTAAATAGTTTTCCACGTAAGTATCATCGCTGTGAAAATTTCTATTATAGTTAGGCGACACAGGTTCTTTATAATCTTTAAAAGTTCCTAGAAACTCCATTAATTCTTTGTAATATTCTTCGTTGTATATATTACCTACTTGCACAGGAGGATTAGATACATCGTAACTTCCTTTAGTCATTCTAGTATAGAATAAATTGAACTCTCTGGTATCCATTGTATTATTAATAGACACCTTCATATTGTGTGGTTCATTATCTGAGAAGTCAATATCATCACCATAATTAAATTTTAATAACAAGTCAGTTATTTTTTCATACTGTTCTCTGGTAAGATCGCTACCAACAGCATTCCACAATCCAGTTATAACTTTTTCTGCCATTGGCGTTTTAATAAAACTAGGTGCTTTAATAATGTCTTTCTTGAAAAGTTCGTCAATACCTTTTTTAACTACATTAATTTTTTGATCTAATCTGTCGTTTTGAGTAGGTATGTTTACTCCGTCTATAGAACGTACTATACGTCTACTAAGTTCATCAGCATCTAAGTCAAAGTCTTTTAAACTGTTTCTAAGTGTGCCAATAACTTTAACAGTAACGTTACCTCTGTTCATTTCGGTTGCAACGTCTACTGCTAGTATACCTAATGCCTGTAAATAGTATTTTTGTGCTTCTTGCAATTTTTCTGGAGCTCTTTTACTTGGAGGATTTCTTGGTGGTTCAATATAACCAGTTATTTCTTCTTCTGTAATACTTTCACCCATCCAACTTGGATCTCGGCCAGTTCCCTTTCTATAATCTTCTATATCCTGCTTCCATTCATCGTCTGCCTCTGGACGAGATAGTTCTTCGTATTCTGACTTAGAACTGTATGCATTTACAATTTTGCCAATGCCATCAAAATAGTTATCTTTGCTTAATAATGTTTTGAATACATCTACAATAGGCTCTTTGATATTATCTATATCAAATCTATCTTTTGTTGCTTCTATGTCTGCTTTGCTGATATTTCCCGCGGTATTAACAATTCTGTAGAGCATAGCATTGTAGTCTGCTTTATACTTGTCCTCGTCATAACCTGCCTCCATGATAGTTGCATATCTTATAACTGCTTTAACAATTTTACCCATGTCTCTATGGTAGTCTTCGCCGCCACCTATTCTAAACTCTATGAGTTGATTTTTGGAATCTCTATCTACTTCGCCTTTAAAATTAATACTGCTAAATTTGTCTCTGCTCAAAGACTTTGAAAGTACAGCCTCTATTTCTTTTCTTCCTTCTTCGCCTTTGCCTATTTCTCTAGTAAGTTGTTTTGCGGCTTTTCGTAATCTTTCGCTTTGTTGCTTTGTGTAACTATTTCTTTCTCTACCGAAAGTACTGAGTAGATAAGTATCTCCTAATAGTGCCGCCATTTTTAATTTGTTTGGACCTGCGGATTCTGAATCGGAAATGGCTCTTGTTGTATCTTCTGCACCATTCCAACTCATTGTAACATGCAAACCTGTAGAATTATTAGTTTCCATATCTGCACCTTCAAAAAACTTGAACATAGAACGCATTTCATCTAACATTTCTCTAGGAGTATTAAATACTGGCGATATAATTTCTGCTCCAGTACCATAACTGTCAATACTGCTATCTGATTCTACGGCATAACCGCTAGTAGTACTTGTATACCCATAATCACCTGTTTCTGGATATTCATTGAACTTACTGTTATCTTCTATCCAGCCACCATACAATGTTGAAGCAACTTCTTCTAAGCCGCCACCTTGTAGTTCAGAATAGTCAATGCCATAATCATCTAAAAATGAAGTCATTGTGTAGTATGCATCACTAATCCAGTCGTCCATGCTGTAATCACCATATGCTTCATCAAATGCTTCTTGGAAAACATCACCGTCAGCATCTAAATCCTCACGCAACCAATCAATGTATTCCGGTTCGTAATTTTCGTCAATGTACTCTCTTATCCAATTAATTTCGTCCCAACCATCCTCTTCTCTGTTTTGAAACTCTGCAGGATCGTTTTCTTTCATCTCTTCTTTGTAATCTTCAACTGCTTCATAAGTAGGTGCATCATCGCTTTCATCCATATAACGTGTATAAGTATCGTCGTCATCTCTGGCATTTTCAATGGCAGTATCCATAGCATCTTCATAATAGTCAGGTGCTTTATTTTCTCTTATCCATTCATCAAAGCCTTCATCGATGTAACCTGCGTCACCGCTACCTATGTATAATGTACCTTCAACTTCACTCCAACTCATTTCATCTACATCTTCATTACTTCCGCTGATGTATTCCCATGATGTTTCTGCTTCGAACCCGCACTTGATAGGCAAGTCTAATGCTTTGTTTACAATTTCTTTACTGTTAAAGTTTATTTCTGCTAGATACTCGCCTTCTCTTAATCGGCTTCTTGAGAGTCTTTTAATTTTTTTAGCAATGGAGTTTTTCTTTGTGGTTTGTTGTTTTGTAACTTTTTTAAGTATGTCATGACCTATGTCCTCATCTATCATAACTTCTACATTAGGATCATATAATTCGTATTCGCCTTTAACATTTTGTACAACAATCTTATCTGGATTAGGTGACATACCTACTTTACTAATTACTGTACCTACTGTATTACCGTCCTTGTCTTTGAATACAGCACCATCGTCTAGGCCTTTTGCTGGTACGCCAACCATTTTAGGTGCCGCACTTTTACCTGTTGTATTAGGACTTGCTTTTTGTCTTGCATTAGGACTTGCTTTTTGCATGGTATTTGGTGATGATGATTGTCCCATAGCACCTTTTATATCACCTTGTGCTAGATCTGATCCTGCTTTTACTCTATCCTTAACAAATTTTGCGGCGGCTTTTGCTTTTTGACCAAAAGTACTATACGCAGGAGCACCTGGTGTAGACCCATATTCTTTTAAAAAATGTTCTAAAGTTTTAATATCATTAAACTTCATTTACTTTTTCCTGTTTGGGAATCTGTTTGTTTTTGCTTTGAAAGGACTCTTTTTAGGTTTAAATCTCGTAGGCTTGTTCATTTGTGCTACCCTACGACTAATTGGATTATACTTCTTAGACCTTTTAGCCTTACGAGCAATCTTGGCTCCAAATTTTGCTTTTGTTTTTTTAAGTGTTAAACGTTTTTTGAAGTCTATAGGAGCACCACATTGGCTAGCCTTTGAGACTACCCTACCTTTACGCCTACCAGATGTACACCTGACAGCACGTTTTACTTTGTTGCCCATTTTACGCCAGACCATTCTGGCTTCAAATATTTCGCTATCGTCGACTTCGTTAAATCTCATTTTACCACTTCTTACATGACCAGTATCTTGCTTTAGTCTTTGGACCTGGATTATCGCAATTATGTCTTGCTCTAAAACTCTTTCTTGCTTTAGGATTGTTTTTGCGAATTTTCATAGCCTTACCTTTTACACTTGAACCGCCGTGTCCAAAGTTTACTTTTTTAACGTTTCCTGTTTTAGGATCTTTCACATAAACTTTAAACTTCTTAACATCGCCTTGCATAGGTTTGTTAAGTTTAACTTTACGTCCGCGGTATTCTGCTTCTTCTAGGTTATCTTCAATCCATCCGTAGTCTTCAAAGAAAGCATTGTCGTCATCATAATCATATTCTTCGAGACCTTCTTTTTTGACACAGTTTGGTACACGTTTTCCGAACATGGTTTTCATGCCCTTCTTCTCGTAACCTTTCCAACAACGTGTGCCTTCTTCAATTTCTCTTATATTCATAATAATATACTTCCTAATAGTGTTCCTACTGTGGCTAAAAGTGTAGTTACAGTAATACCAACAATAGCAACTATCCAACCTTCTAGTTTATCAAGTCTTGATTTAGTATCATCTTTGAATTCTCTTAGTTCAGCAGTAATGCTTTCTATACGCAACATATCTGCAATAATATGTGCTTCAACACCACCCTCTTGAATATACTGCTCTGGTTGTGGTACTTCTTTAGTTTCTACCTTTTTTCTAGCCATTTTTTAGTCTACTCTTATAATAAATCTTGTTTAGTGAATTCCATATTCACTGTACTTTTAGTATCTATGGTTCCACCATTTAATACTATACCATTTAATTCATCTTTGAGAGTATCTATTGTGTGAACGCCTTCACGTTCAAATGCAAATTTAAAAATCCACCCTGCTCCTGTAAGTGTAGGTGCCCCATAGTTTTCTAATACTAATGCACCACTTCCACTTAGTGCTACAGGGTTATTCATAACAACGGGCATAGCCCTTAGTCCTATAACTTGCACTATACTTTCAAAGTCTTTTTGTGTGTTGTCATTGAAATCACCTGTTCTAGTGATGTCTAACGACGTAAACAATGAATAAAATTCTATATTACCAGATAAAACCTCCTGGTTATTCATTGCTCCTGCTCTTGTTAATGCCATGTGTGTCTCCATTGCAAGACATTAGTGTCCTTGCTTACACTATTTATCAGTTTTTGGATTATTGTTTTGGAGTCTAGAATGGCACGTCTTTAGAACGTGTAGTAATAGGTGTGTAAACTTCTTCTTTTGGTAATGATTTATTTTCTAATGCACGTTGTACAAATGCTTTTCTCAGTATTTGGAAATCTTTCATTATTTCAGATTTGGTTCTTGTTATTTCAAAGTTACCATACCAGACACCCAGTACTTCTATTAGCACTTGTATTATATCATTGTGTATGTGTAGTCCTTTGTCTCTGTAATCTGTGAAGTATTCTTGTATTAATTCATACAAAGGAAAGTAATTTTCACGCATTGTTTCTTCTACTGCAACACGAATGCTGGATTTTGCAACAAAGGATAGTGCTAAAGGAGGGTGATCCTCTGGGAAAGATTGGCTTGCAAATCCAAAAGGACTGAGTATAAAGAGTACATCTTTACAAATATATTTGTGTATTAATTCTAATACTTCTTTGTGTGACTGCAATGTTTCTTCATGAGACATTCTGCGTATAATATGTCTTTCATGATCTAAGTGTGCTAATGGCGGTGCCGCATGTAGGTCCTGCCCTGTTACTTTGTCATGATAAATGTCTGTGGTGCCACTAAATAATACCATTTTATTAAAGTCAAGCATTTTTAGTTTCAAAAACTCTTTGTCTCTTTTGCTGATTTTAAATTGCTTAGGACTGTAATCTTCCCAGATGCTTTCTTGATACATATCACCATCTTCAAAAAGCCAACGTAAGTTCATAGCAAGTGTTTTCATATTAAATACACCTTGTCCATATCTAAAAACTTTGTTGGTTGTCCACATTTTCTTTTCAAATATACTAGCAAAGTCTGTTACTATACAACTGCCTGCCCATAGTACAGTATCACCTTGTTCAAAAAAGTCAGTGTTAAATGAATGGAACCATTCATAATTGAAGAATTCTTTGGATTTTTCAAAGCCAGGTGTAGATGTAGTAATTAATTTACCTGGTCTTGCATTAGCAACTTCCATAGGAATTTTGAAGTTGCCAAACACAGATTCTGTGGAACTCATTTCCAGGATGTGTTGGTTTATGATTAATGGGTCGTCTAGTATTGCCATACTAGTATTTATTTAGGCGTCGAACTTACTGGCTACGTCTTTGGCGTCACTACCTACTTTATCTAAATATGATTGAACTTCGCCTTTGCCTAATCCAACCACCTCTTCACCTTTATTAACAATCTTTCTAAGTGCTGTTTTGATTAGATCCATTCCTGGTATTTCAGGATCGTCGGGGGACTGTCCAGCCGTCTTTGAGTATTTTCTTAGTGGCTTTGCTCTTTTTTCAGCATCTGCCGCCGCCTGAGCCGCTGATTTCCAATCACCTGCTTTACCACCAGTTTTTCTAATATGTCTATCAACAGCATCTTGGTCTCTGGTTTTTAGTGCCGCTAATTCCGTGTTAGCATAACTGATTGCTTGTTGCATGGTCTGTATGTGAGGCATCATTAAAGCAACTTGTACAAGATTCACAAACTCTGGATTGTCTTTGTATGTTTGACGCATTTGGGTAAGTTCGTTTTGATCCCAACCTTTGTCTTGTGCTTGTTGTCTAAAATCTTTAGCCCTAGCAGGTTTTACGTTGCTAGACGGTTCAACATCGTCAAGATCTGGTGCTTCTGTTATTTCATAAATCTTCATTTCTGTCTCTTTCTACCACTTGCCCAGTAGCCTGCTATTGCTCCTATGCCTGTACCTATCTTATCTTGTGTAGAAGGTTTTGCTTTTCTTAACTTATCTATAGCATATTTACCTGCTATGGCACCTGCAACTGTACCCGCGGCTCTAGTGGCAAATGATGGTCTTTGTGCATCAGCCGCCGCTTTGTTAGCCTTTCTCTCAAGATCTCTGTAACCTCTTTTCTTGAGAAATGGTTCTAGTGCAGGAACTAATTCGCTACCTCTACCTGCTCCACCACCTATTCTTTTAATTTCAAATACCAGTTGAGCATATATGGCATTTCTTTGTGCAAATTTTAAGTTCTTATATGTACTTATCAATCTACGCCATCTTTTATAACGAGAATCTTTTATTTTTAACTGATTTTCTAGTCTATAAAAATACATATTTGCATATTCTCTGCCTGCTCTTGATTGTGCAACCATACGCAAATATTTAATGTACATGCCTTGATCAAACTGTAAACCTTCCATGAATTTTTTACTTTCTGAATGTTTTGTAAAAGTCATGTTTTGATTGTCTGGATGTAAAAGTGCGTATGCTAATAGATATAAATCTGAGGCCGCTGTTCTAAACAATGCAAAGTTACCATATGCAACTGTTATTTTTGCATAATCTTTTGCTCTCTTTACTGTTTTATCTTCGAGATAAAGTAAGTGTAGTGCTAACGTATTCAAGAACAATAAGTCAGCAATTTGTCTACCTGTAAAGGCACCAAAACTTCTAGAGTATCTAAATAGTCTTGCTTCTGCTATTTCTTGATTTATTAATTTTAAATCCATTATCTTGTTACCGCCCTGTTTGCCGCACTAAATGTTGCCCTTGGCACTAATTTAATATCACCGTCTGGGTGTGCTAATACATATCCTTCGCCACCACTATTACCATTTATATTCTGTTGTATATCACCACCTTGATTTTCAAACTGTGATATAACTTTATCTTTAACCTGCATAATAGCAGAAACTGTTTTCCACATTGCCGAATAGGCTTTACTGTGTTTTTGTATATAGTCTGCTATACGTTGTTTCTTTACAGCACTGACATTTGATGTTTGTAACCAATCTATAAAGTCAACTCCTAATTCATCTAAGCCTGTATCTACTTTAGAATTAATATATCTATACAGTATCTGAGGAAAGTCCTTCATTTTTAATATAGATAATTCTGTTGTACTAAGCAACTCATCTATAAGACCTGCATTTTGTTTTACCATTGCTTCTAATTTATTTAATGCAGGACTAATCTTTTGTGCAGGTTTCTCGACACTGATAGGTGGTACAACAAGTACATTATCACCTGTAAATATATCATAATTTTGTAAAGGTGATTCATTGCCTTCTTCATCTACCATCCTATGAATAACTATACCAGCATTACTTTGTCTAATTTTTTGTCCTAATTCTGATTCTACGTCAACAGCATATTCCACAATGTTAGGTTTAAAAACATAGTTATTATTTTGTACAGGAGGTGTTTGACTGTAAAGTAAGTCTCCTTTAAAATAACCTTTAAAATTTTCTGGAACTATTAATTCAAATTGATTGAATAAATCCGCCATTGTGTTAGCAAATTCTATTTGTGCTGGATCTTCTCTTCTGGAACCTCCACTACGTGATAAAAACATGTTTCTAACTTCTTCAGCAGATGTTGTTTTACCATCATATCCTTTTGCTGTCCAACCACTTTTATCAGTGAACACAAATTGTCCTTGTGGATTCCTACCAAATATAACAGCAGGAGAGCCGTCCCATTTTATTGTGACGTCTTTGTGCCCATCTTTTTCTAAACTTTTTAAACTGTTTACAACACGCATGGCACCTTTTGAACCTTCCCAAAAGATAATATCTTCAGCATGTTGAATCCTTGCGGCTTCCATTAGCAATTTGATTTCTCTAAACCTCATGCTAGTTTCCTCATGTACATTAATATATCTTCAGACATTTCTAGTTCGGAAGGAATGCCCATGTCTTGTATTTGTTTATTATCCCTGATACTGTCAAGTATTTTATTTACTAGTTCAGCAGGATAGTTTTTTTCTATTGCATTTTTTAAACTTTCAAAACTGTTTAAATCTGCTTTGTTGTCTAATCCTAATACTTTTACAATTTCTTCTGGTGTAAGCCAAGGACCATCAATGATAACATTATTGTTTTGTTTTGTATACCCGTCGCCATTCTTCTTAGGCACTGGTGTTCTTTTAACTCTTACTAAACCTTTTGTAGGAGAAAACAAAAATTGTTCTGACTCTAAACTTCTACCATCCTCTGTTTGCTCTTCTGAATCTTTTCTATTATATAATGCGGCAACTGTGGCTAACATTATGTTTCTGTATACACCTTTGTATTGACTTTCTCCTTCGCCCGGCGAATGGTAATAAGTTTTCATCCAACCTGGATTACCTGGCATAAAGTCTAATTGTACAAAACCTGTTCTTGCTCTATCTGATTTTTTATTAGGATCATAGTTTGCTATTTTTACTTTTGTCATTATAACACTACTCTTAGCAATGTCTATGATATCAGGATTAGTTTTTAATTTGTCTAGTAGTTCAGGCATTGCATCAGGCTCTACATCTATAGCAACATCTATGTCTCCTGAAAATTCCTTTTTACCCACTGAACCTAACACGTTGTTTTTCAATTCCATTCCCAAAGATTTTTCTAAGTAATCTAAAGTAGGTTCAATTTCGTCAATGTGAATAGCACCCACGCCAGACATACTTCCACTTTCGTTAAGTGTTTCAAGCCGTTCTTTGGTAACTTCAAACAAACGCATTATTTTTTCTTCTTGGATTTATTGCCCCAATTCTTAGCACCCTTCTTTCTGCATTGTACCAATGCACCACTGGCGTAAGCACTAGGCCATATTTTATACCTGCTTTTTACTTTGTGATAGCAGGCATCTCTTTTTGGTTTTTTCTTTTTCTTTGCTTCATCTAAGCCTTCAATAGGCCCACCGCATTGTGGACATTGATCAAAAGGAATCTCTAAATATAAACTTTCATTGCTTACATTTTTTGCTTTACCTTTACGATTTTTGTTGCCGTCTTTTCTACGTTTTCTATTAACTGCTTTGGCTATTTCTTTTTTGCCACCTTTTGCTCTTAACTTTGCGGCTTTTGATTTACTTAAACACTTAGGTTTGCCTTCACCTTTTTTGCTGTCGCCACACTTACCAATTCTTTCACCTTTAGAATTGTATCTATCCCAACCGCCGCCTCCGGCTCCACCTTTTTTGCCTTTGCCAAACCATGCTCTTAGGTCTTCTGATAGGATATCATTTATTAACATTAGGCGGCTCCTGCCCTCGCATCGTTCCTTGCTTTGATTGCCGATGTTAATTGTGCTCTTTGATCTGCTGATAAGTTAAAAATTCTATCAACTATATCATTTAGTTGAGGGTCATCTACTTGTCCTGGTCCATCATCTATTGGCTCGCCTGTTTCATCGTCTCTGCCATTGTTATCTCTGTCTCTAGGATTAGTGCCGTCTCCTGCGCCGGCGTCCCGAGCTGATTCACCTGCATCTGCAAAAATTTCTTTTGCAAGTACTTTTGGCTCTGTTGCTGTTTGAGGTAGCACTAAGTTTTGTAATGCAGAAGGCTGTCTCATCTGAGCCTGTAGAGCGGCTTTTACAACTTCATTTCTTCCCTTAGCAGTTAATATCGAAGCACCTCCAACACCTTTTCCGCCGGAACCAAATTGTGTGCCGCCTTGATTGCCTGGTCTAAATTGTCCTACTAGAGCATCGGGTATTGGTTTATTAAAGTTTGGATTTTGTACTGGTTGTCCTGGTACAAATTTCTGGAGGTCCACATCACCATTTTCACCTGGAGTTGGCCAACCATAAATAGCGGCCTGTTGTTTTCTTTTTGCCATATCTTTATTAACAACTATTTCTTTTCTATCATCAACATCACCAGGGTTCCATCTTTTTAAATCGATGTCTACTTCTACTTTTGCTGTTTGAAATGCTTTTGTGAGTATCTGCGGACTAATACCTGCATCTAATAAAAATTGTGCAAGGTCCTCTGCTTTGATTTGATTTTCTTGGACACCTGCTGATTTCATTGATGCTGTAAATCTGCTCTGCAACTCAGTCTGATAAGTGTTTACAAAGAGTTTCATTTGGGCCTCTTCAAAGCCCATAGAGGCTAATGCCGCATTTCCTAAATTAAGAAAATTATTTTTAAGACTTTGTTTCCAATCTTCGTTGGTTTGTTTAGTTACTTCTGAGATTTTCATCTTGTTTTCCCTGGGCTTCTTTAATTACTTTTCTAATACCACGGGAAAACTTCTTTGTGTCTTTACTGCGAATGCTGTTGATAAGCCTGTTTGTTAAATCTTTAGAAACTTTTTCATCATAGTTGCTTTCAATTTGCTCTATTAAATTAATTGCACTATTGATAACATGCTCACCACGATTTTCTACAACATAATCTTTCGATCTGTCGATAGAGATAGAGTTGAGTTCCTCTAATATGCTTTTTGTTTTTCGCATTATTTTCCTTTCGTGATATTACTATGAGTATTTATCACTTTTTATTCTTAAGGAAGTCTCTTAATTGCAACCCTGCCTCTACAACATCCTGTGCTGACTCCTCATCAGCATTAATTGAGCCTGTACGTTTGAGTTGACTAACCAAAGAATTGGTTGTCATTGTTAAAGTATCCTCATCACCTTCATCTAAATCTTCAATACGCAACGTATCTGGATTAAATTTTAAGTCTACTTTACTGCCTACACCACTACTAGAACGTGTTTTCATAAATTGTATCTGATATCTACCACGTTCCCTCATAGCATTACTTGTAAA
>Ga0160423_10000097_pt1 | contig 59772 bp, 76 predicted proteins | sample CRUFie14St8metaG_FD_108191 | JGI IMG/M metagenome (GOLD analysis project Ga0160423, IMG submission 108191) | Marine microbial communities from the Costa Rica Dome - CRUD Field 142mm St8 metaG | ecosystem: Environmental > Aquatic > Marine > Oceanic > Photic zone | place: Costa Rica: the Eastern...
GTAGGGGCTATATACATAAATATAGAGTACGAAGGAGGCATAATATGTGTACAGCCGAAATGTATTCGGTTGATTCATATAAAGGAGAAACTACTCATGCATGCCTTACTACTTCAAGGTCACATCATGATCAGCGGGACCGTGGGCGCGTATTACCCATACGGTAAACTGTACTATGCGCACAAAAGTCGATGCTGCACTGACCGCCGCGTTGTATATCACCAGCCGCAAGATAGGAACTTTGCTTCGTGGTATGACGCACTTTCGCACATTGTAGAAACGCTGCTGAAGCCCTGGGGTATTCCCGGATCGGTACTAGACAGAGTCAGCGAAGAAAAGGCTTTCCAGCTAATTTACCATCACGAGAAAAGCCCCATTGAGTGGTCGCCCCAGGCAAAAATGGCCATTCATCCCGCCATGACTACGAACTGGAGCATAAAGGATATGAAGAAAACCATCACATACGCTCGGAGACAGGGATGGACTACTCCAATTTTTCCAAACTCGTGGCTCTGGCAGACACAAAAGCATCACCTTAAAATGGCGGAGGTGGTGGGGGTCGATTATCCTACGTGGCTTAAAGATCTTGAGGTGGAGCCTTCACGCTTGTCTCCTGCGTTGGCCGCGTTGATGCCACACATTGTCGAGAAATCCCAAAAGGAGTGAATTAAGGGGTTCGTCCCCTTTTTTAGTTTATATGTCTAGAAGAGAATATGTGGGATCCGCGAAATTTAGTATTTTGATGGTCGTCGGTTCCAGTCAGGGCCCATCTTCACTTTGCCTTTGAAGCTTGGGTGCTTCGTACCTTTAGCTAACTGAGAAAATACATAGTTCATATTCTCGTTTGCCCCGACTTTATTCTCTATCTTCTTGCCGATCCTCCCTACCTCCCGAGGAAGCTCAGCTAAGTTCCTGACGATCTTCTCATGGCCCACCACATTCCGAGCGGCGGTAGGCATGGCTTCGCGAATCTCTTTGACGGACTTACTTCTTTTGACGAGCGCCGCCATAACACGGGCAGTCTTCTTCTTTCCGAGCCTAAGGGCATTACCCGCCTCTTTAGTCCAAAGTGGATGGGCCTCAATCAGTAGTTCGTAGGCAGCTATCTTGTTCATAGGTACACTACCCTATCTTTCTTAGGCACATGGGGTTGATTTAATTCTCTGTCGTAAAGACCTCTAGCTACCTCTCGATAGAAAGCATTTTGCGCATAACCTGCGCTTGGTCCTGATCGTACAAAGATTCTTGGGTTCTTAGATCGATCAGCGTATGACTTTAAAGAAGACTTCTGCTTTTCACCCTGGAATAAACTACCAAGAACTCCAGACGAAGGCTTACTTTCGCGCTTAAGCGCTAAGGTAACAAAGTGAGACGGGTTCTCTTTTTCATACGCCTGGCGAGCCCTTTGAAGAGAGCCTTTTTCGCTAATAAGAGCTTGAATCCTATTTGCAGCTTTACGGGCTTTTGCGCCGTAACCAGAGTCCTTCTCATCGCCAGGGACACCGACAAATATTCCACCAGCAGTAATTACAGCATTCTTATCGTCTTTAGGACCAAAGAGCACATCCGCTTCCTTGGTCCACAACGGATGATTCTCGAGTAATAGTTCGTATGCGGCTATCTTGTTCATTTTTTCTTCCTTTTTGGCCTAAGCGATCTAACCGTCCTTCCTGCCACATATCCCGCAGCTGGCGAACCAATTAAAACAGAAGGTACACCTGTAGGATCTTTAAGTGCCAGCCCAGCCGCCATCCCGCCATATCCTGCACCCATACCACGTAGTGCCCCCTCAAGTCTGTTTCCTTCTCCAGCTCCAGCAGCTCCAGCAGCTCCACCTAGCACCCCAGGACCAGCAAGGATTGTGGCCGCATGAGCGGGAGATAGGAAAATAGCTTCTTTCGTCCAGAGGGGGTGATTATTTAGCAATAGTTCATATGCTGCAATCTTGTTCATAACTAGTTGCCTTTCTTTGTATAAACTCGTCTTTTAGAGAAAGATACAGGATTCTTCAACGACTCGCCATATCGCAGATCCATTCGCATCTCTGGAGATAAATCTACAATAGTTCGGTTGGGTCCCACAATGTTTGCCTTCCGCATGTCATGCAATCCAGGATATGCGCCCTTCATCTCTCGAAGCACTTGTTCAGTTTCGGGACTTAAGAATCCTTCAGGAACCTGTGACTGTACTTTAAGCTGAGCTTCGTAGAGCTTCTTTCTTGCCGCTTCTCGCTTATGGTGTAGTTTCTCTATTTTAGTGGCAACTTGTGGACTTATGGACGGGTCCATCCTGAGGCGTCTAAATCCTCCAGAGCGCTTAAATGCGGCATCTGCATCTGCACTGTCGGAAAGCGCCTTTTTAAATGCTGCGAGTTCTGCTGTATCTGCTCTACGCCCTGGCACGTATTGGTAATAGGCTCGCCCTGCATCTTCTCCAACGATATGGGCGAACTGACCTCGCTTCTTAGCAACTTGCTTTAGCCGGTGTTCCATAGATATCTGCTTCTCGGCGGCTGACAACACGGCCTCAATATGTCGAGGGTCGGCTTCGCTCATCAATGGAATCTTTCGTACAGCAACCCCATGAACAGGACTCACTACCAGATCAGCGATACGCTCCCCGCCTTTACCGAGATGTTTAATCTCTCGCTCTTTACCTAAATTAGCGAGGATCCTTTGTTGATCTTTCTTAGAGAGCTGTAAAAACTTTTTAGCCCAACGAGGCTTTGCAATCTTCTCCAGCTCATCCCTGAAGAAATATAGTTGCTCCCTACGCAAGTTTTCTGCTGAAGCGTAGGCGGCAATCTTGTTCATTAATACTCTCCATGTTCGCATACGAATACTATACACGCTATACATACTATATCTTACTAAAAACTTCCCTCGAAGACGACATAACTGTTCTAGAGCAATGATGCTCTTACTAACTAAATGCGCGAAATGCGCAGAAGGAGGACAGTGAACACGCTAATCCTAGTCATGGGGCTTCCCGGTAGTGGAAAAACTACTTTCGCAAGAGATCACATCAAGTCTGATTATGTTTTCGCAGCAGATGATTACTTTTACGGAGAGGACATGGTGTATAACTTCGATCCCTCAAAGCTAAAAGAGGCTCATGCACAATGTTATTCACGGGCTGAAGAGCAGCTAAAGAAAGTAAGAATGCCTGGAGTAAAGGTAATCGTAACCAATACTTTCACTCAGAAATGGGAACGAGATCCGTACATCAACCTAGCAAGGGAATACAACTGCCAGCTTTTTATTGTAGATCTCTACGATGGAGGACTAACGGATGAAGAACTGGTGGAGAGGAACGTTCACGGAGTTCCCGTAGAAGCAATAGTGCGAATGAGGGCTAGATATGAAAGACACTCCTTCACACAACTATCGTAAAAAAGATAGAGGGCCAACATAGGCCCTCTTTTTTAGCCATAAATAACATGGAATACATGGCATAACTTAATAGAAGGGCAATGTAGCTCTTTAACAAAGGAGGTAACAATGAACAGGTTTGATGGGCAGACGCCTTTTGGGCGGTTTCATACAGGAACCGAACAATTTACTTTCCGACCTAAGAAAGAACTTTATGAGGTCGACGGATGTATTGTAGAAGGAGATATTCTGATTATCTGTAAAAGGCGAGAAGACAAAAAAATAGACGTCGTCGCCGTGCAGTCAGAGTCAGAGAACACGCAACTGTACCTAGACAGGGAGAGCCTTAGTAACATACAGGCCGAGGCAAATCTTAGGCTGTACCTAGCAAAAGGCTGGTGGGCAGAAAGAATACTGACGGTATCTAGGGCTTGCGAAGATTGTGGTTGTGCAATTGAGCAATGTGAGTGTTGACAGTAGGTCACAACTGGGAGAGATTTCTCTCCCTTTTAGATTGAGAAATGCCATGAAGATACAAAAATCATATTACTTTAGAACAAAGTTTTGGGCCAGAACCTACTATTGGGCGCTTAGAGTGTTTCGATACTTCACGAACGCCCAAGAAACTTGGTACCACGAAGCCACAAATGCCTGGAATGGGGAGAAGGAATATTGGGTGACCTAGAGGAGCTGCTAGAAAGATTTGAAGATTTAGGAGGAAAGAGGAAAGAGTTGTTGGGTCAGCTGATCAGACACCGACAAGTGGAGGAACGATGGAAGATAGATCCCGTTAACATCTCCGCTATCCGCCTAATCCCTAATGGAAGGTCAGCAATAAATAAGATGATCACTTACTCCTCTCAAGTGACCATGAAGAATGGCGACAAGATTTTTATTCCGGACGTCAACATTAAGAAATTTTTAGATGAAGGGGCGGAACAATGATCATATATCGTTACTGGGTGTGCGAAAACCCAGACCGCTATTGGGATGGTCGAGAATACGATCATGGACGTACAGCCATACAGAGCGCCAAGCTTCGCGCAAACCTTCACGTAGTTGAGGTGAAGTTTGAGATGGCTGACACGGATTTGGTCTACTCGCCGCAGGAGGAAGAGGACAATGAAGACTAAGCTTGAAAAGGCCTACCTCCTGGGCATGAAGAACGCCAAGGAAGCTGTATCTAGTGTCCCAGACTGGGTGCTAACCGACTCAGACTTCTTGGACTCTTACCACCACGGGTTCGAAGACCAGATAGAGGGGGTATCGGAACTCAGAAGAGAGAAAATGAGGCATGCAGAGAACTTCGCACTCGGACAAAGATTCGAAATAGCAGAAGGGTTCGGTAACGGGATTACCTTACATGCGGTAACGGGAGATCCCACGGATGTTTTGCTAAACATTAACCGTGGGGCAGAGGTTAAAAGTCCTTTCGGACTACCTGTATTTCAAGACGAGGATAGCGCTACAGAATATGCAACCAGAAAACGACTGGGAGTATTTTCATTTAAAATAGTGCCTGTCTCTTGGGAAATGTATGACGATGGCGCACCCATCGGATCTCCCGAAGAAATAGAAAGACTCATTGAGTTCAAAACCAGAGACATAAAAGCCTACTACGAGAATCTGAAGAAGGTCCAAGGAATGGATCACTCTTTTGCGGACCTAGCGATACAGGACTATGAAAAGACTTTTCGGCGTCTGTATGAGGAGTCATACACCGCATTCGCCGACGACTGGATGGCGAGCGGGCTAGGCGAAGAGACAGATTAACCCCGGCCGGGTGGTGGAATTGGTAGACACAGGAGACTTAAAATCTCCCGCCGCAAGGTGTGCGGGTTCGAGTCCCGCCCCGGCTACTAATAAGGAGTAATACGATGGGCGAAGAGCAAAAGACAATGGACACCTACAAGATAGAGATACACGACGAGGCTAAGGCAGGCTCTGTTGAAGAGGCTTTCGCAAACTTCAAGGAGCGAATCACTGGCGAAGAGACACTGGTTTGTATAGAGCACATGCAGTCAGGGGAGAAGTACTTCCTTGAGCTACAGACCGGCGGAGTACTGAGCATGAAGTGCTGACCTACCGACCCGGCTACAACTAAGGAGTAAAGACAATGGACAAAGAATTTACCATACAAATTTCTCTAGACGATGTGATTGGAGAGTATGGCTACGACTTCTTTAATGCGTTGATTTGCGCTCAAACGCATCCCGACCTCCAAGACATTGAGTGGGAGATAGTTTCTGGGGAGGGAGTTGAATTAACTCTTAAAGTAAAAGGCTTTGTGGACCCAGAGGAGTAACCGTGAAGACAGAACAATATTTCACTTGGCGAGAGTACGTCCAAGTAGATGGGGAAGATTCCCCACGATTACTGGTGCCTTGGTCCGACCCCAACACGTACGAGTTTCCCTTCGACTTCTTATATGAGTCAGAAGACTCGGCTAGGGGAGGACTTGAGGATTTCGGGGCTCAGGACGAAGCCGAAGGATGGGTGCTGTGTAAGCTGACCCTTGAACCGGTGAGTCCGGCTCCGGCTACAACTGAGGAGTAGAGGCAATGAAGAAATATGTAGTGCCTGTGCACTGGACTATCAGTGCATATGCGATAGTCGAAGCAGAGTCAATAGAAGCTGCCGCCGACCTTGCCACTGGTATGGACTTAGATACCTTCAACAATGCGGAGTACTCCCCAGACTCATTCGAAGTCGCGCGGGACCTAATAGAGCCAGTAGATCCCGACACAGCTACTAAGGAGTAAGGATGATGACAGACAAAAAAGACTGTTATTATTGTGGTGGGGATTGTCCAGAGCAACCAGATACTAGCGAGTTTATGTGTGCCGGCTTCTCGGGAGATATTGATCGCCTTTACCGAGATGAAAAAGTCCTGACCCTGACCAGATCTGACTGCCAGAACCTTTTAGATGCCTTAAGAGAATGGGCGATAGTTGTTGGCCCAAAAGAGTTGGACGACTCCGACTGGGGGCTAGATTACGATAGGTATCGGTCTCTAATGAAGAGACTGGGGGAATCGGTGAAATAGTGGAGCACCTTTTGCACCTCTTTGGGGGCGGGTGTGGGGAGCATATGCTATGGCCTATGCTCTTAGCATCCGTGTCTGGCGCTGGAGTGTGGCTTCGTGCCAAATTACCTAAAAAGCGAGAGAAAGATGAAGTTTAAAAAAGTGTCCTTGATAATAAATTCCTATGTCTGTCCCGACACACCAGAAGCAATAGAACGAACCAAGGATGCGCTGGTGGACGACCTGTCCACCGCCATTAAGCATTGGGATGCCGAGAGGATGTTGGTCGTAAAAGATGCGACGGGTAAGGACGCAAAGTCTAAGGTCCCTAAGTGGCTATGGGAAGATTTGAAGGAGATGAAAGATGAGAGTATTAGTTAACTGGGATGTGGGTAAAGAGTTGCTGGACGACAATACATACGAAGAGGCACTGAAGAAAGTACTTCTGCCGAAGTACGTAAAGATTCCAGATGGAATGGATGAAGAAGAGATCGGGGATTGGCTGAGTGATAAATACGGTTACCTACACTATGGGTGGGTGCGTGACCCGTTTGTCGTTACCTCCGACAAAGATCGAAAAGTTCCTATGTCCTCAGAGAACATCAACAGACTGGTAGAGACGGTCATGGGTAAATGGTCCGAAGAAGAGCTAGTTGAGTGGGCAAAAGATCAACTAACTTGGATCTACGGACAGAACCCAGATGTCTTTGAAGAGGCATGGGAGATTAACATCAACAAGGCGGACGGAAGCAATACCATAACTCTGCCCGTGCAAGTTACTGTACTAGCGGAAGTCACTGTGTCTGCCAACAGCGACATAATTGATAAATTAGACGTAGAGATGGACACATTAGCGGCTATTGAAGAAAGCGCTTCTCTGAGCCTTAGTACAGAAAAACTCAAACACCACATCAGAAAGAAGGTAGGCAGACTTGAGGGGCTCGAAATAGAGTATGGTGCGGAAATAGGGAATGTGAAATGCCTGATAGGCGAAAAGCCCCAACCAGATACCTATAGAACTCCGACGGAAGAAGAGGATGGGGTCCGAGATATTGATCGTCCTGTTATCATAAACCGTCGGCCAGACTGGTGAATATATTCATACTCTCCAGATCGCCTCGGCGGGCAGCTCAGATGTGCTGTGATAAGCATGTATGTAAGATGGTAGTTGAGACCGCACAAATGCTTTGCTATGCCCTACATAGACACGAAGCCCCAGATGTTCCCTACAAGTTAAACCCCCTTCACTCCAAACACCCATGCACTCTGTGGTGCGGCGAGACCAAAGCTAATTTCATGTGGCTAGTGAGGCATGGAGTACATTTGGCAAAGGAGTACACTTACAGATACAAGCGTACTCACAAGAGCGAAGAAGTAATACTTTTTGCCAAAAGAAATCTAAAATATATACCCTCCGGCGCACTCACTTCATTTGCTCAGGCGATGCCTGCGGAGTACAAGCAAGAGAATGCCGTTCATGCATATCGGGCATATTACATGGGCGAAAAGCTAGGGTTTGCAAAATGGACCAGGAGAAGTCCTCCCTCCTGGTTGACTGCGCAATCTGTGTGATTACATTGTTTTGGAGTGAGGACACCAAAAGAAAGGAAATTAGCGGTGACTAGATATCTCATTGATAGAAGCTTTGCAGACCCAACTCTCAGAGATATAATGAGAGAGTTCTTGCCTCAGCCACGAGCAGATGTGGGTGTTTACCCAAAGACGACAACCAGAAAGACTGACGTAGGTTACGTAGTGGAGGTTTTGATCCCAGGAGTCCCAAAGGAAGAGGTCTTGATTCACATGGATCCATCGGAATCGACTCTGACTATCTCCTATGATGGGGAATCCGTGACGAGCCCATTCACTAAAATGTGGACCATAAAGACGGCAATCAATATTGAGGGCATAACAGCGACATCTAAAGATGGCGTACTTACTGTGACCCTGCCCTTTGAAAAGAACGAGAAAAAGGCTATTACTGTTGAAGTGATCTAGCCTCTCAAGGAGAAATAATCGAGCATGTATGTGTTTACAAATGGCACCCATGCTCGATTATTTTTTAGGTTACTGGTCATTTGGAGGGCAGTGACTTTCGGTAGAAAGCCCAAATTCATCTTTTCATACTATAATGGGCATAGTGAATATTGGGTGGGCTAGTTCAGCCCATAATATTCTCTTTTAGTAGGAAAATCCGTAATACACTCCGTGGGAAATGTTAACGCTTTGCCTTTTGGGCAATAACACCTAACTGGAATCACCATCCCATGTCGATATATTAGCGTCTTGCCATAATCCGAGCATGTGGGACACTTTTTAGTCACTAGAGCCTGACCAGGTATCAATGAATGGAAAGCTAAGGAAAGGATCCGTATCACAGATTGTACTATTTCTTCGTTTGTCACGATAGAATGCTTCGTGGTTGTCCAGAAGTCCAAGAGACTGGGCTGTTGGGAATCTAGGGTCTCCGCCTAAAAAAGCACGCAGCTTATCTCCATCCTTTAGTATTAAGGAGGGGTCCCCCGATTGAACTACCTCATACCTAAGAAACTCTCTCGGAGAGGCCGAGAATAAATTAGGGGACTCAAACTTTCCATAGGAGTCCACTTCGGCTTCTATCCGTTTGCTGGCTCCTTTTCTATCAGAATAGGAGTAAGTTATCTTGTATATGGTCCTTAATTCGTTAGGATCCTCATTGCTCATCGGGGGGGTCCATATACTCCAAAAGCTGTCTGCACAGCCAGACAATAATTCCATTCTTATCGTGCCAAATACCCAGTTGCCGTAGAGACGCCATCTTTAGGTAAGTTTCTACCTCTTCTCTAGACAGTTTTCTAGCAATAATTGGGGCATTATTGGGAGTATTGATGTTATCTTCATTCACAGGGTACTCACATTCTGAGAAGGTTATACTTCTGGGGGTGAGTGAATAACTGCTACTACACCTCTTTCTCTGTCGTGCACGTATATTGGTAGGCTCTTTGGAGAACCGACATAACCAGATCGGGCGTGCCACCTATCGGGACCACTGAGGCTTGGGAGCTGCCTCCTGGTTACTCCGTACGCAACATCCGTCTCGGTTTTTTCGTAATGAAGGTGTCCTGTATATATGGTTCGTTTTGGACATACAGCCCAATCAGCTGCCGCCTCTCTGGCCATGTGCCCCGATAAATCCTTGGTTTTGCTTACTCCGTCTCCGTGAGCAAATCCTATTAAATTGTTGCCATAAGCAACATATTGTCTTGGAGTCGTCTTATCCGACACGGTGACATCCGGAGCGTGACGAAAAAACGCCCTCAAATATAATAAGATGACGTATCCCATCGCCCTGTCGTGGTTTCCATTCATCAAAACCAGGTGTACCGGCGCTACTTGTCTTAAAGACTCTATCCACTCCTCCATCAAGGTGCAGGCAGTCTCCAATATACTGTAGAAATTACCATCATTGTCTTGAGGAGTCCCTCTGGTCGTGGTTCCAGCATCATTGTCGATATGGAGGAAGTCACTTCCTATGGGGACTATGATCTTTTCAGGGGCACCGAACTGGGACATGCGACTGATGGCATCTTCCGTACAGCTAAATAGCCTGCGGCGTGCAATCTCTCTATTGAAGTGCTCTCCGTTTTCTTCGTCTGAGTACTTTCCCCAATGAAAGTCGGACAGCCCTACTACCGCCGCATATGGGCTTTTAGCCGTCTTTATGTTTAGTCTGTGTATCGGGGCAGGTTTTTTATCTCTAACTACCTCTAGAACACGGGCAAGGACATTATCTTCAAACTCCCGCCATTTATTGGCTTCTTTTTGGACTTCCTTCCACTTTTCCTTTTCGAACTTCCGATAAAATGTAGCTCTTCTCTTCTGCAGCGCCTCTTGGACTAGCTCATCGGGGTCCTTTTCCATCATTTCTTCGGATGTGAAAGGTTCGTGATCTTTAGTCCACCCATGTATTTGTTTGTATTTTGTAAACCATGGGCGAGGCATCCCAAATTCCCGACAGACCATGTTTATAGTTCCTGCCCCAATCGTATTGGAGTAAAGATCTAACATAGCTCTATGCGTGGTCCCGGGAACATTTAGAGGTCCGACGTCCGGTATGAAGGTGACATACATGTCGTTCTCTTTGTCGTACCAGTAGCGATCATCGCTTACGAAATCCGACCCGCTACTTTCTTGCTTATCTACAGGAGGGGCAGTGGTTTCTTCGTGATTTCTTAGGCCTCTAGACCACCTTCCAAACTCAACTATCTCCTCATAAGAAAGCCCCATCTCCTCACCAAATCTGTCATGGACATATTTCCATCTCCTATGACTGAACTGGGCGTAAAGCCTATCTCCGTATATTTTATCAAGCTCTATCCAATAACTAGGTACTTCTTTGGTATTCAAAAAATCCTCCACGGCTATTTCTACGTTTTGATTAACCGCGAGGTCTTTTTTGACTATCGCCTTCGCTGTTTTTGTATACTATCTAATTTATGGTGCTGACCAAGATTTAATCATTAATCAGCAAAGCTATAAACCGAATATGTGTTTATACTCGTTAGTGAGTGTACACGTTATTTATACTAATAATAAAAAATAATTATTGAAATTAGTCAAATTACGGCAATAAACGCCAACTGCCCTATGAAAGAATTTTTGCATGAACCCTGAACATAAACTAATCCAGGAGGCATTAGGAGGGAGTGACAGGTCTTTTGAGGAATTAGTATCTCCCCTTAGACCTATAATATTTCGCAGAGCGCTTAAAGCGACCAGAGACTGTGACGAGGCCGAAGATATTACCCAAGAAGTAATGATACGCGCCTTCACCAAACTGCACACATTTAGAAAAGAATCTAAGTTTAGTACCTGGCTTTTTATGGTTACTAGTAACTGCATTAGAATGTATCTACGATCTAAAAAAAGACGAAAGTTCGTCTCAATGGAAGAAAACATACTGGAAGTAGAAGAAGTGTTTGCGAACTCTATTAAGTCTGTTCTTCCTGACGAATCAGCTACCTATATGCAGCTAATTTTCGCATTAGACCGCCACATGGACTTATTACCTGAGAAGTACCGAGAAGTCTTAGATCTATGGGCCCGTGATGGGTTTGATCTCAAGGAGATAGAAAGCTACACAGGCATGTCTATCCCAAAAATAAAAACAAGAATTCATAGAGCTAGAAAGAAACTTCGTGCCGGAATCAACGCGGAATTCGGAGAAAACCGCCTCATTGCTGCTTGAGCAAGATCCCTCCTTTTATGGCATAAGAAATTTACCATTAAAGGAGGTATTATATATGGATCAATTCTTCAAAACAATCATGGGAAGAAAGTTCTTCGAGGGACACATCCCATCCATAGCTAGATCACTAGCAAGAATTGCAGCATCACTCGAAGCCCTGACAGAAGAAAAAAGAAATAAGATAACTCAGATAAGAAGAGATGCTCTATTAGAGGCACTGGGCATAGTAGGAAGCTCCGTGGAGTTGGCGGAGTTCATTGATTCTCTGGAGGAGGGGGAGTAATGGGATTTTTTAGTTGGGACTGCAAATCATGTGGACATCCTCTTTTGTCCCGTCACGTAATCAATGGAATAAATTATTGGATGAACGATGCCGTAGCCGTCATGAAAGATGGAAAAGTCGTAAAAGGACCTTATGATGGATATGGACGGGTCGGAGAATTCTGCTTGGTCAGAGACGGCTATGGTTTAAAAGCCTGTGTTTATCACGAAGCGTGCTGGGAAAAGGCAGGAAGACCGACAAAATACTCGGAATCTACCAGATCAGATGACCAGGGTTATTTTTACGGCGACCCTGTACATGACATGGAAAATCCAGCTATCCTTACTTTATCTGCTAAGGAGAGTAATAATGTCGCTAAAAATAATTGTTGAAAATAATGGCTATGTGTTAGCCACTAGAGACCGCGTAGAAAAGGTCATCAAAGACTTAGAGTCAGTTGGAATTGTAGTATTGAGTATAGAGGAGGACGGAAAATGCGTGACAAAAGAACTAATGCCTCTACCCCCATCTTCGAATTCGGAGAAGGAGAAAGAGAGCTGTGGATAGCCGCTGGCGAGCTGAAGATAAAAGTTAGAAAGAAAGAGGAAGGGGTTTTCGTAGAAATACTAAACTACGAAGAGACTAATTGCATTTCCGAATGCTGGGGGCTATTTAAAGAAGCCCGAGAGCCAACTCCCAGAACTTTTTATGGTGAGTTTGGTGACGGCAGATAAAAATTAACTGCGAAGTAATGAGGAGAATAGGGTGATAGAGCAGGTTCTAGTTCTTTCTACAGAACATTTGCCAGAAGAAGATACAGATGTCTTTGGAAATCTTAGGTTTGTGGAGCATATGTACGGATATATAGTGTTCGTACCCCACTCTGCTGACGAATGCCCTCATCTCTTGAAACCTATAATTCAGGCAGCTATCGACGCTGAGGCTTTTCTCATCGTATTTGACGAGGGCGCACGCATAGTAGAAGAGTTCGACTCTTGGGAGAGGCTTTAATGTGGACAGCAATAGCAGAAAAAAACAATTTGACTAAAGTTTGGGTATTCAATGCTCCGCTTTCTCACCTGGACGCCATTAAGGTAGCGAAGAATGCCTGCATAGCGAAGGAAATGCGCCTGATCTGTGTGGTGAAGGGCAAAGCCGATCAACAAATATTTGCCGACTCGTATACCCCCTTGAATTGAAAATCTCATGCCCCTCCTGCAAGGGTGTCCTGCGTGTCATAATAGAGGCTAAGGATTACGGACACCCTTTTCGCTGCTGGCACTGCAAAACAATATTAACATTTGTACTTGAGGCTAGTGGACTACGACTAAAAAATGCGCCCTCAAACCCGGAGGAGGAGGAAATGCCTCGAGACGTACAGGGGAGGGGGGAGGATCTCGAGACACGGGAGTACGGGTCCGAGGGCGCTATTACGTTATAACATATGTGGGATAAACTGCCACAAAAACGTACATTATTCTCATTAAGAAGCCTTAAACACAAATATTCACTAACCCGGCACGACTACTCTGGTGCCCTTGAAAACAGAGATAATATGATACCAATAGAAATATTAAAAAATACCCTCCCATTTATAGGAGGTGATAAGGATCAAGAAAGATATAGATACCTATATTTCTCTACGGAAGAGGGAGACCCCCACGTAACCCTTCAGGCCACGATGGGCCACTGCCTTTGTACAATACGTTATCCCGATCTGGAGTGGAAAGAACTGTCAACGTCCCTAAAGATATCAAGAAGCTCGATAAGGGAGTACTTGGACAGCGGCGGAGAAATCGACGTAGAGATAGATGATGATGTAGACTCTGATCTTCTAAAATCAATGAAGAGATTTGATGCTGAGGCCGATAAAGGCGATACAGATAATAAGCCTACAATACTGAACCCGACTTACCTCAAAAGGGCGATGGCTACTATATCCTCTTTAATCCAAATAAAACCAAAATCAGGAAGCGGGTACGTAGAAAAAGTAACGCTGACTCAAACAAGGTGTTTAGCGCCAGTTATCTTGGAGGGAATAGTAGATCGTAAAAAAAACTTTACGAGGTTTTGTTACGATTCCGATACAGGATCGATGACCGAAATACTAGATGCAATTTCGTATTTATCTGTGAAAATATTAATTATGCCATATAGACCCTAATGAGGATAATTTGATGTCATTTGTAGATGAGCTTAAAGAGCTGGGTAACAGATGGGCAAACTTCTTTGAGTTTCTTCGGTTTGCTAACAACATACCTGGAGCTACCATTACGATGGAGGAGATGGAGAAGCTCAGCACGCTCATAAATACGGATAGAGAAGGGCAAGAAATGTTTCTTCGTTCTATGATGAAAATTATGCTTGGGTCTTTGTCAGATTCCGACAAGTCATGGTTGATATCTGAGGGGATTTTTTCTCCTACCTTTGTTAAGTTGGAGGAGAACATGGCCGACCTGAGAAAAAAGATAGAAGAATCTGATTGCGACGAAGAAAAGAGATTGCTTCAGAGATCTCTAGATAGACTATTGGATTCTGCGGAAAAAGGAATGGCGACCAGCAAACTAAACATAGTAAGGTCGCTAGAGAAATTAAAACTATAGGGGCGGCCTGGGGGCCGCCCTTCCCCATTTATTTCTTTTTAGCTGTAGGAGGCGGTAATGCCTATTGATTGGTGCGTAAAAGACAAACTTCGTCCTGAAATAGAGGGAAGGTTTGTAGATAGGCTAGAAGACCGCATGGACGAAGTCACAGACAAAATCCGAGACATATGGGAACCTTATGTCTCTCAGTTCACTGAGCCCCTTTCGTATTCTGAATTAGTCGAAGAGTTTAACAATCTGCCAGATATAGAACTTCTTTTGGAGGAAGTTGATCTGATTCAAAAAAAGATTAAAGAATGCTACATCTCGGTCGGGGAAACGCTAGGCGCACCTAGAGTGGGGATAGATGCAGAAGCAACTGAATGGCTCAGAGAGAAGTGGGAAGACATTTCCCTAGTCCTAGACAGCGAAAGTAATATAACTAGCCAGTACCGCAATTTCTGGGGAAGAGACTTTGAAGATATTCTAGACGATGAAACCGGTAAATATATTTTAGAGTTGGTGGAGTCTGAGGGTATTGGAACAGTAACTGGAGTTGGAGTTAACAGCGCTAGTTTTAGGGGCGGGGTAGTTACTTCTCATTGCAGGGGCATAGTAGGTAAGGCATTAGCGAAAAGAGCTTCTACTGATCACGAAGATCCGGAAGACTTGATAGACCTCGGCGAAGAACTTTATGCGGCAGCGGAAGAGTTCGCGGAAGAGTACGGACTAGAGTGGGTAAGAGATTTACGAGAGCAAGACAATGACACCATCGTCAAGGAAACAAAGAACGAAGACGTGTGGAGATTGCTGCTTTGCTACGACGCGGCCAAATGGTGTAAGTTTTGGGGAGGAAAGGGACATGGGATGTATGTCCCATGACTAATGAGCTAATCTTGCACTTATTATCCTGTACATTTTAAGAACTTTCTTCGCGTATTTTCTAGACTGCGGCCCACATCTCCAGCCCGCATTGTAATGGCATAATACTTCGGTATCTTTTTTAAAGTGCCGCTTCCACTCTTTGAATGCCCTAACCCCTGCCTTTATAGTGTCACAACCTTTAGCTTTTCCGCCGGGGCAGAAATATCTAGGTATTACTTGCAGGGGTCCTATAGCTCCAGCACTGGACACCGCATTTGGCCTCATACCGGACTCTACCCATCCAATAGACACTAGTAGAATTGGATCTATGTCATTAGTGGAGGCAGCATCTGCCACTTCGACGCAGGTATGCATCCTCACCTCGTAGTCAGATACATTTGGGTAGATCGATAAAAGAGAAGAACAGATTAGGAACGCCGAGAATGGCATTACTCTTTCGATCCGTCCTTTGATGGTTCGGCATCGGAAGAGCCGGCATCGGGAGCAATAGCAGCATCTACAGGAGCAGGTGATGGTTCCGGTGCAGTGGAAGGATCAAAAGAGCAGGTTCCGAATACTGACGATACAACGATGACTCCCGAAACTAGTCCTACCTTGATCTTGTTTTTAGCTATGAAATCTTTAACTGGCTTCATTATTACTTCTCCTAATAAAGTAAACAGGAGCTAGACCCTACTAGATGTAAGGCCCTGTAACAACTTTTTTTAAGTTTGGGGGTAGACACATTACCTAAGATAAGCGATAAGATTTTCCTAAAATTGATGGGGAAATTACGTGAAATATTTACTGATACTAGCAACATCGACTCTAGTGGTCGGTATACTAACTGGAGACCCAGCGGGGGCAATCCCCGTTCAAGAGTTAGAATTCGAGCCTCTGTACATTTACGTGCCTTAATACACAAACCTAATATTTCTGGCATAAGAGATTTAGAACGCTCTTAAGGAGGAAATAATGGGCGATTACAACGCAGAATCAATAGTAGTTTTAGAAGGGCTTGAAGCTGTTCGAAAACGTCCTGGTATGTACATTGGGGGCACGGATCAAAATGGTTTTCATCACCTGCTATGGGAAATAGTAGATAACAGCGTAGACGAGGCCATAGCCGGTCATGCTACAGAAATTACGGTAGATCTAGGAATGTCCTCAGCATCCGTTACGGACAACGGCAGAGGCATCCCCTGGGAGAAGCATCCCAGAACGGGTCATTCGACACTAGATGTCATATTTACTACGCTGCACGCTGGTGGAAAGTTCGATAGCAACGCATACAAGACTTCCGGCGGACTGCACGGAGTCGGTTCCAGTGTAGTTAACGCACTAAGCTCGGAGCTAATCGTCAGCTCTTCCAGAGACAAGGCTAAGGTCACCAGAAAATTCAGTAGAGGCTCCGTAGTTGGGAGAATTAAGAAAGAAAAGATCTCGGCTAGGAAGACCGGAACTGAGGTATATTTCGAGCCAGACAAAGATATCTTTGGGGATCAAAAGTTCAATCCAGGGTTAGTGTATGGAAGGTTGCAAGTAAAGGCATACCTCACTCCTGGAGTGAAATTTATACTTAACTCGGGAGGGGATCGAGAAGAGTTCCTTTACGAAAGAGGGCTTAGTGACTATTTGGCAGACACCGTCTCGGAGACAGGTGATTCGGTAATAACAGATACTCCATTTTTCGCATCAGTAGCCTCCCCTAGAGTCGAGGTTGCTCTTGCATGGACAGACTCCAGTAGTTCTCATATAATATCATTTGCAAACGGAATCCCCACTCAGGACGGAGGAACTCACGCAAAAGGACTAGATGCCGCAATAGTTTCTGTAGTTAGGTCCACCATATTAAAGTCGGCAGATGTCCCAAAGAGGCTAAAAATAACCCCCGATGACATCCGAGAAGGAATTCTGGGATTTGTTTCGGTATTCGTCGAAGAGCCTCAGTTCCAAGGACAGACCAAGGATAGATTAAACAATCCCGAAGTAAAGAAAGTAGTAGAGGACTGCTTAGAGGGACCGCTAACCAAGTGGATGCACGATAACAGCGAGCAAAGCAAAAGACTCGCGCACAGAATCGTGCAGGCGGCAAGAGCGAGACAAGCGGCAAGAGATGCTTCTTTTAATGTGAAGAGAAGCACTCCCGTAAGCCGACTTCGCCTACCGGGTAAACTAGCAGATTGTAGTTCAAACTGCGGAGAGACTACCGAGCTATTCCTAGTAGAAGGAGATAGTGCAGGAGGATCCGCCAAACAAGGCAGAGATAGGTCTTTTCAAGCCATACTTCCTTTGAGGGGAAAGGTGCTCAATAGTATTGATGTACCGCTGAAGAAAGTTCTCCAGAATGAAGAGCTTAGAAACATAGTAGAGGCAATAGGAACAGGCATCGCGTCTACCTTTGATCTATCTAAGAAACGATATGGAAAGATCATTCTTCTGATGGATGCCGATAGCGATGGACATCACATCACAACCCTGCTCCTGGCTTTCTTCTATCGACACATGCCAGAAATAATAAATGCGGGAATACTGTATTTATCCGTTCCGCCTCTATACCGTATAGATATGGGCAATGAATCCTTCTGGGCAAAAGATGATGACGAGCTAGAAGCAATACTTTCTAGTAATGCTAGAAAAGTACCCCAGATAACTAGGTTCAAGGGGCTGGGAGAAATGCCTCCTGACGTGTTGAAGAGTACCACTTTGGATCCAGAGAATAGAGTTTTGCAGAGAGTCGAAGTATGTCCGGGAGATGAAATAATTACAGAATTTACGATGACTACCTTACTGGGTCGCGATAGTTCTGCTCGGTATGATATGCTCTCTACGTGTTTAAACGAGAGTTCGGGGATTATAGACATATAGTTCTCGGTAGAGGGGTCACGCCCCTCTTTAGCTCAAATGATAAGGAGTTTTGATGTGTCTGTATTGAAGAGGGGATCTAGGGGAGAAGAAGTTAAAAAGCTGCAAGAAGGGTTGGCCTTCCTTGGGTACTCGCTTGGAGTTATTGACGGCATATTCGGCAGGGGTACCGCAACTGCGGTGTCGGAGTTTCAAGACGACCATAAGTTGCTTTCGGACGGTATAGTCGGCCCAGCTACTTTGGCAGTCTATGAAGAAGCTATAGCCAAACACGCAAAGAGCGAGTTTATGGTTTCTCTGCCCCCTACTGCGACCCCACGCCCATTAGCGAATAAAGAACCCGTGGAGACTTGGGTTAAGTGCCCTGCGGATAAGTTTAAAGATAGAGATGGGTATGGCCAGCTAACTTTAAGATCTGACGTAGCGAACAGCTACAAAAAGCTATACAAAGAAGTTGCCAACCTCGGTGGAATCATTACGACAGCAGGAGGCAAGAGAGGACTAAAGGGCAAAGCGAGCCCCTCTAGAAGCAAAAGATCGATGCACTACGTGGGTAGAGCATTTGACTTGGCGCTCCCGACGGGCATGCAGAATCCAGATACAGACCCATATATCATCACTAGGTCCGCAGGAAACAGAAGAAACTGGGTGGTATGGTGTAAGTCTAATGAAGCCAATGTTGATGAGCAGTCTGGTGTGCGGGTTCAAGACGTCAAGCTAGAGGCTGTCTATGTCGTCTCCGAAAAAAACGCAAAGGGCAAAAGATATACCGTCCTTAGAACTAAAACTATTGAGTGTAGAGCGTTTAATTTTACAGCACTCGCAAACAGGCACGGGTTTTTAGGAATTTCAGGGCGACGAAGTTTTTTCAAAGGCGGAAGCTATCTAGGAGCAGAATGGTGGCATTTCCAGTGGACCTCTGGACTAAAAAACGGAGTCTCCACTTTTGGAGAAGACCTACTTAAAGTATACTCTCTAGAGGAGGCCGAGAAATTTATCTATTGGGATGAAGCGAAAGACTCTGTCTGGGGGGTGAATTGGTTTTAGAAGGTGGTCGATCCATTTAAATTCACCATAGGACTCGCACTATTTGGATTAGGACAGGTCTTGGGGTTTTTCCAGTTGAACCTCAGATACATGTATCCGTATTGGGAGAATAAAGGGCTACTAACTGTAGCTCTTTTTAGCTTACCTATAGGGCTTTCCTATTATTATGCTTGGGGATATGTAATGTCGGGAATGGGGGAATCTGCATGGGCCAGCAGATTTGTCTCTTTTGGCATTTCCTACTTAATATTCCCCGTGCTTACCTATTACTTTCTTGGGGAATCTATGCTCTCCCTAAAAACGCTAGTGTGTGTGCTGTTGTCTTTTATTATGATCTACATTCAGATCGTGTGGTAGGGCGTCCATCTTTGTCTCTTCTTTGTTGGGTGTATAAGTGACATTCGCCCAGATAAAAATTATATTGCCGGCCAATATCATCAAGCAAAGAATAAGATCTCCAATCATTTGTTTATCTCCTTTTTTGTGTATGCCTGGGTTTAAAAGTACATTAATATTCACTAAATAAAGAAGTATAAAATACAATAACAAGAAAACAGCAACCAGTTTGGCAAGACAATTTGTGGGTTTTGTCCTGTAGTACTGAGAAAATTTTAATTTTTAGCCCATATAATATCACGCTGTTATGGAAACTTCTGTTTCCGTTGGAAACTATTATTCCTTTTTTTCCTATTTAAGTGAACGAGTGAAATAATTTGAAAATCACGATATGATGGGGACAATGCACGGAGAACTGCTATGCCAAAAAAAGTTTATATAAAGTCCGCCGTTCCAGGAGAAACTCCTAATGATCGTAGGTTGCTAACCTCAGTGTCCGATGTTGGACAAGCTCCCGCGCCTACAAACTTTAGTGATGGAATCCTTTTGGCTCGTAATGAGCATATTCACATATTCTTCAAGGTGACTCCTCCAGAGGGCGCAACTAAGATTCCTGCATTCAGAGTTCAACTGTGGTGGTACTCCCCCATTAGCGGAATTTGGCACAAAGGAGAACTACTGCACGTTAATGACGATGACATTATGCTATTCGACGCGCAGGGGCTCGACAGATTAGCCATGCAGGTGACTGCAATTGAGCACCCAGATCAGGGGAACGCTCTCCTAGACGCCTGGGTTGGATTGGTGGTGCCGGTATGACTCGGGAAGTATTTAGAAGGGCTAGATATTCTGGCAAAGTTAGTGGAGATCTTGTTTATAACTTTGCCGAGAATATCGAAAAGCTGAGAGAGGTAGGAGCTACAGATGTAACCGACGGCGTTATGGTGCTCGTTAAGGAAGTCAATACCATTTACGCGTACCATGCAGACTCCGAAGCTCCCGATGATGGGGCTAACATAATAAAGCCTCATTTAGTCGATGTCGGTAGATGGCTAAAAATAAGTTTCGCCGGTCAGCACGCCCCAGGCAAAGGATTTGCCGATAAGTGGATAGACGTAACCCGTATACAGCCTGGCGAGGAAGTTATAGTAAACAAGGCGCTGTCCGGTGACTGGCCACAGGAAGTGGTTAGAGAGCAAATAGAAGTAGACGGGTTGTTGGACGTGCAAGAGGGTTATGTCCTAGTGGGGCAGGCTCATGTGCATCCTGGCGGAGGAGCGGGCGGAGGAGCAGGGCCTGCAGGACCTCCAGGACCAGCGGGAGCTGACGGAGCTGACATTGTTTCTTTGTCTTTAGAAGAAAACAACACGCTTACTCTGATTACTGACAATGGACAATTTCAGGCGGATCTGTCCTCACTAGAAGGGGAAGGAGTAGCTACGAATGTTCCTAATGGAACTAGGACCGGACAAATTCTAGTATGGGAACAGGGACTAACAGAGCTAACGGTCGCTTTGGCATCTAGTTTTGGTGGTGGGGACGAGGCGGAACTTGGATTGACAGAAGTTCTAGACGCCTCAGAGGCGAGAATTGCGGACACTCGAGAGGCACAAGCTAAGATTACTATTGCAGAGGGAGCTGCCTCGTTTGTCATTAACTATGCCCCCGCAACCACCGATGATGTAGTCGAAAGGCTAAAAAGATTCTACAGCCCTTCTTCTCCTTATACTTCATTTGGTAATTTCTATTTCTTATACCAAGAGACGGGAGATGCACAGAACCCCAAAGTTTTGGTAACAAATGGCACTGAAAATTCGCCAGATAAGTTAGTGGTCAATAATCAGGAGATTGATCCCTTAGAAATAATCATATCTCCTACGAACCCTCCTACAGTAGATGAAGTAGTGGCGGCAATTAATGCTGTAGCCAACCAAGATAATACAAAGGCTACGTATACTGCTCAAACATTAGCTGGAGGCGGACAAGCATGGGACACAAATAGAGACGCTAGTCTAGCTAATGGTGCTCCTTTATTTACGGGCAGCGCTCTTGCTGCCGTAGAAAATAATCAAAATAAATGGTTAGTGGGCGATCACAGATTAGAGAACTACGACAATAAGTATACAGACTGGTTTTCGGGAAATTTAGAAGGTACATTTGTCTCAACAGAGCGAAAACCTCGAGTATGGGATAGGTCATACAATAGAGATGGCGTACGAGAAACTATTAGATTTTCTCCATTTATATTAGAGCCCACAACTTACGGCAACTCAGCTGCAGGACAGCCTAGTCAATATACTTATCTAGAAGTTAGAAGAATCACCGAGTTAGGACTGGATAACCCCCTCACAATTGAATTCCTGAATGCGGACACACAAGGAATCAACTTCGATGATGGAGCACAAGTAGCTAGTCAATGGCTTAACGACACAAAAACGCTAAGACTACTGATACGGCCAGACATAACTACGATCGGAGACATCGGACAACACTTCCTCGACGCGGAGCAGGAAGAGGTTCTGGGACTTACTACGTTCTTTTCCGACTACGAGGTAGTAATCTATGTTGCAGAGCTTAACGACGAAGGGCAATTGCTGGATTCTCGAAGTATTGAGGGGCCTGCAGAAATTAACAACTCTGCGTATGATTGGGTTTTCGATGCCGATGGATTTACCTACGCAAACGGAGAAGTAATAGATTGGCACAATAAATCTATAACGTCTTCTACATATCCTTTCGGGATTGCAGAAGTTAAATCAGGTCTGGCGAATGAATTTGCAGCGAATGATTCAGCTTATTTTGCCGACGGCAGGCAGGTAAAAAATGTAGCTAATGCTTATTTACAAGCGTATTACTCGGGACAAGATGTTGCGGGACTACCCCTTGGCTACACCGGCTGGAGAACTCTGACTCCTTGGGCTCCTAACCTCAGACTTTATTGGATGGGGGAGCCATTCAATACCTGGACATTTGTGGATAATGCTCAGTCTGCGGATACGCTAAATCCGGTTATAAATATTGTACAAAATATTGGCGGAGGAGGACAATCCTCAAACTTCTCAACACAATATGATGGTCCTCACGATATTCAAGAAGGACGTAATCCCAACAATCCGATATTTACTGCTATGACTGTGGACTCGGGCCTGTCTTACATAGGCGGTGAATACATCACGATTCAATCGGATGCGAATCCTGAATACGTCCAAGTCGGCATTGTTGTCGATTATGTAGACAATGAGGACGGCACAGGTTCTTTAACGTACAACCACGTAAGGGCAACAGGAGGCGATCACGGATATTCGGGTAGCGAAGTCTGGAACATCAACCTATCGGGTGCGCCCGGCGATCAAGGTCTTGATGGAGACGGACAAGCCTTCGTAGATATAGACGTTACAGTCGCTAACGGTAAATTCCTAATCGACGGACATGCATACAGTACCAATACCGGATTTAGCCTCGCCAGGGGTCTGAAGTATCGATTTAATCAGTCTGATCCTAGCAATCTTAATCATCCTCTTCGCTTTAGCACCATATCTGATGGACCTCATAATGGCAATCTCGCGCTGGCGAGCGATGTCGGGTCGACATTTGGGTACGCGTGGGTATTTAGAGACACCAATGCAGGGAACGGATTTATTACCCAGGCTGAGTATGATGCGCTTGTCGAGAACAGTTCGATTATAACCGATGGTAGCGGGACAGAATGGATCGTTAGGTATAAATATACAACGCTAACATTTGCAGGGTCCGTGACTAACTACGTAGTTTACACAGAAAACGTTAATGCTCCAAATACGCAGATAGACTACACGAACGCGACCTGGCCTGGAGGACCTGGAGCAGTCACTGCCTTCAGTTATCAAGACGTGGGCTATTACGACTTTGACAAGAATACTGGCATGACCCAGGAAGCGTTTGATGATGCCCTAGCCAATGCCGATTTGCCAAGCTATCATGGCGGCGAGCTTTTAGATGTCGGCAACTTTGGCACACACAGGCTTTTGCGTAAGCAGGATCTTGGCAGCAAATTCCGATTTTGGGTAAAAAGGAACAACGGATCTTATTTTACAGCGGCAGACTTGCCCGTCAGTGTCTCCTGGCCGGGTTCTGAGGCGGATGCTCAGAACGGTCTTATAGCATTTGAAGACGGAGTTACTGTTACTGGAACGGCAGGAGAAGCGGGCGCTTCAGTGATGCTAGAGACCGAGTTCTCGGAGCAGCCGCGTAAGATACACTATTACTGCGAAAATCACTCTGGCATGGGGGCATATATCGTTCTTAATATAGCGGCGGAGTTGGCAAATTTAGCGGCTAGTATAGAAGAGGTTGATGCTTCCTTCCAGTCCGACTTTGTAGACTTGGAAGCCAATCTAAATACAGCAGAACAGAATATAGCCCAGCAGACCGCGCGAATAGACGAAATAGTGGCCACAGATAATGCGCAGCAGACTCAAATAGATAACCTCGCAGCAGCGGCTGGTCTCACTAATCCGCTAGTTTCTGATTTAGACGTTGGAGACTTCAAAATCGAATCTACCTCGGATAGAGATCTAACACTGCTATCGGACTCGGGCAGAGTTAATGTCGATTTTGCAGGAGATTCTTTTGAGGCAAATAGGCTGCTGCAAGTAAACGGAGAGGTTCGGGCTTATGAGTATTCTTTTGGCATGGGAGCCTCTAACTTCGGAATACCTAAGTACGGACTTAACGAGATTAATGACACTCTTTTTAGAGCAGATCAGAGATTTGGAAATGATTCATCTGTACTACAAGCATATCACGGAACTAGTAGTGCTTTTTACGACGGTACTTCTTCTGGATGGAACCCCGGAAATCCCAACTCATCTCTGGGGAACGAAGTTGCAGAAGAAAATAAAGTACCCATAACTGATACCACCGATTGGAGGTTCCGAACTATATTCTATAGCCAGGGGCACGCTGATGCGCTCTCTGATCTAACTTTTGATGACTCTGGCTATACGGGAGATCGTAAGAAGTTTATAAGGTATCGAATTAGAATCATATCGGCGGCAACTTACGATGAGAATGGGCAGCTCCTAACCCCGGATGAGTGGGCTTGGGACAAGTATGAACTTGGTAGAGACGCAGCGCTTGGCGCATCCCAGCCCATAGCTAGTGGCGGGGTAAATATCCCCATGACGGCCGGGGACCAGGCGGTTACCCTTGACGGTATCACTATTAATTTTGCTAGCAATACTGGGCATAGAGTGACCTCATTCTGGTATATACACCCTAGATGTACCGGTTTGCCCTATGCGCTATATGATGGGGACAACGAAACAAGACTAGACCTAGAACCTGGAGAGACACACACATTTGTCACCGTGTTGGCAAATTATCAGGATTTCCCAGGCAGTGGAGTTTCCTACACCCAAGGCAACATGTTTCTGTCTTTCTATTATAACTGGTCTAACTTTAATAGCATTAAAGTATGGGGACTTTACTCTGGGAAAAACAGCCTAGACCGAGGAATTTGGAAAGAATGGGATTCCGAAATTACAAGTTGGCAAAACTATAGAAACATAAGCAATTATCAGGATATCCGCGAGTATGCAGTCATGCGGGTAAACTCTCCTGCACGCCTCTACATGCGCGCTATTAAGCTAGAAGTAACGGCAGGCTTACCGCGCCAAGCCTGGCTAGACCAGGGATACTCTTTGCCATTCGACCAAAACAAAGTAATTAATGATTCGTGGGATCGAGAAGTAACATCTCTACTGACCGTTAACATGCACTTCGATAGAATGTATGCCAGTAACACGGAAACTGCTTATGTAGATAAATACCGCCCTACTAATACTATAACGGGACGCCTGCTATTTCCGGATCGGTATAAACGACAATACTCGACTTATGTTGAAAGTAGCCCCCCTATTGCTTTTTCCTCTAACCGGCTTGCAGGACTTAGTTACGACTCTTCTTCGGACACACTGATCGTAGAGCATACAAATCATAATGCCCTTGAGATCAACAGCTCGGGGATGATAACTCGTATAGGTCCGGCATCTGCAAATGTTAATGATGTCTTAACGTGGGACGGCGCGTCCTGGGGTCCGGCCGCTGTGGGAGCCGGAGGAGGGGGTGGAAGCGCTGCTAGCGCAGAGCCATCTTTCACCACGAAGCAGGCGGATTTTGACTGTGATGCGGGCAGCAGGTATTTAGTAAATACTGATAATGGTGCTGTTACTGCTTTATTACCTATAAATCCGGCACAGGGAGAAGCGATTTACTTCGTGGATGCCACCGGAAACTTTGGCACTAATTCCCTGACTATTGATCGAAACACGAACACAATAATGGGGCTAAACGAGGACATGACAGTTACCGTCTCCAATGAATCGTTTGGGCTGGTATATACTGGCAGTGACTGGAGAATCTACCGATGAGTGATTTAAAAGACTATAGAAAAATAAACGGGGTAATGTCCGCCCATATAATTCCCACTGATAATGCTCAATACGATCTGGGCAATGCCGAGTATAAAATTAGGCACCTGTTCCTCTCGGACAACTCTCTCTGGATTGGAGAGCAAAATAAAGTAGACATCGACGGGCAAGGTAACGTTCGATTTAGACGCCGACTTAATGTTCAACTGCCTCACGGACTTAGGGATGTTCCTGGACTTGCTTTTGATGAGCACAGGTCATTAAAAGATTTATACGACATAGCCGAACAGAACAACATTCCTGTTGCTGGGCTTTGGGGAGAAGATGACTTTGAAGATCAGCCTTTAGGAGGTGGAGAAGGTTCTTCAGGCCCAACAGTAATAACTATTATTCCGGATGAGAAGACTCTAGGAACTCCTCTATATAGGCCTATTGAAGCCACATCAGGTCAAAATAATGATGAACCTAACTATGTTCCCTTAACGCATAATGGCTCTGTTTCAGATTCTATAATCATTGCAATTACTGACGAAGAGATGTCGGTGGCAGGCAATCAGGCGGTTGTTGGGGGGCAGATCGACAGCATCGATAATGATAAGGCCAACTCAATCGGTCTTTGGGATATTACTAAAGTAATCACACAGGATGACGTTCCCTTTACAGGGGTGGACTTTGGTCAACATAAAACTGTACATTATGTGTTCTGTGATCGTGCCGATGATAGCGTTCCGAACTGGCAGGCCTTGATGGATACTGTCCCGCTACTAAACATCTTCGATGACTCCGGTAACCAGACCCATATTAATACGATGCCTATTTTTTGGACTAGAGTATGTAAATTTGACCTCCCTCTTGGGGGCTATACCGAGCAGTCTCCTCCAGAAATTCACGCATCGCCACGCGCAGCTACCTGGTTTCCTAGAAAATCGAGTGTACCTGGATTTAGTTTTCCAGAGCTAGCTAGTGAGGGAAAAACATACCTTCAAGGAGAGTCGGCTACTTTATTTAGAGATTCTAGAGGCACTTTACATCGTTGTCTGGACTTAGAGTACGCAAACAATGCGTGGACAATCACAACCTGTCCTGCTTACGACCCCAAAGATCTTATATTTCAAAACATCGGAACTGATGTTGGGCAAGGGGTAAGTGAAGACATGGGACTTCAGCCAGTGCCCCCAAACTATTTTAGTTACGAAAATTTTGAAGTAATGAATAGTATTAGTTGGTATCCTACTAGGTTTTTGGCAGACTCGGATGCCGAAGTATTAGTACATGGGAAGCCAGAGTCTCGTAGGTTTTTTTCATATAATGGCGTCAACAGGTTTGCCCCCGTCCCTCCAGCTATACAGAAAGTAGTTCTTCCAAAGACTTCTACGGTTGGGAGAAAGTTTACAGTTAGAAATACTTCTACAGGCATGGATATAGTGCATGTTGTATGCCCAGACGGGGAGAGAAGGTTTGGAGAATCGCCTGGGGTATCTAAGATCGTTTTATACCCAGGACAGTCTCTCGTTACTGAGTTCGCGGGAGTCCGTAACTACGCCATACTAAGCAAAACCGAGCCCTCCGAAGTTTTACGTGTTCCTCTTGTTCATCAGACCAGCGGTCTGGGATATGACGCAGGCTTTGGACCCGACAGTGACCAGGGCTTTCCACAATCATTGTCTGGGGCCCTGGGTAGCGGGGATATGAGGCACCGTATAAGGCTATCGAACATACTGTCTTTATTTCCGCACGTTGACACGATCATACTTGAGGCTATTGAGCCTTCTCAGATCATAGAAGCTATCGTTATATTGGATAATCTAGACACATGGGCACCAGGCAGACAGTCTATTCATGGGCCGGCGCGGAATTATGGCAAACACCATAATAAAAAATTTACAATAGCTATGACAACTCCCGGAGGAATGAACTGCCCTACGGGCTTCACAGTTGAGCACGCTTGGGCCGGAGGAGGCGGGAGTAACTTGCCAGGTAATGACAGTTCAGGGACCTTAACGGCAACTCCGAACGGATCCCCCGCAATTCAAGTTACCCGAATGACTGTTTTGTACGAGTCTGGAATATTTGTACGACTCCCAAAAGATGGGACTACCTCCGCTCCTCGCGATTGTAGGTATACTATGCTATCTATGGAAACAGGCACGTTTAAATGCGCGTAAACGTGAGAATTATTTTCAACAACAGCTATCCGCCGCACTTTAACTTAGCGGCTGAATTTAAAGTGAGGTTTTGATATGGCCGGCGAAGTAAGAACACATTACTTAATTTTCAAGCTAGACGCAGCAGACCCCCCTAGTGCTCCCACACAGGGATTTTTGTCGATGTACACCAAAGGAGATAACTATCTCTATTACAAGGATAGTTATGGGACTGAGTATCAGCTGCAAACTGGATCTGGATCTGGATCTTGCTGCACCATAATCCCTATAGATGCCGGCACTGAAGAGGCATATCGTGTTCATCAGGGATCTAATGATTACATCAAAATCAACACCACTCATGGGGCACAAACCCTCACCTTGGGACACCCAGAACTATCTAGTCTCGGTATCTTTTTTAAGTCCATGGATGTGACTTCCATCTCGGAAAATTTTAGCATCGACGCTAGCACAGCTACTAACATCACGACAAAAGAGTTGAACGTATCTCTGGGAGATGGGAGTGGCGCTAGCGTATCGGGCGCAAAACGACTTGATGTAGTCGCCAGTGATGTGAATGCTGTATGGAATGTAGCGGCTCCATATGATTACAACGGCAACTATGTAGCAACTAACGACTATATGGTGGGGCGTTTAAATATTGGCGGGTTCAGCAGCTTGGCAGAAGTTGGTGAAGGCAGCGGCGTAGAGCGCATGTTTCTTCGCTCCTGGAAATATATCGGCCTCATGTCGGACTGGGTACATATCAATCCCAAAAGCTATGTAAATATTGCTCTTGGTTCGGATAGTTACGAAGATAATGCTTCTGATATCAGCCCCGATACGAATGTCATAAAAGCACAGATTATCTCTGGCAGTATGACTATTGAAATTGGAGACGAGAATTACGCCGGCCAGAAGACTACTATTGAATCTGAACAATTGGACATAAAAGCCAACGCAATTACCATGGCAGATGGTGCCACTATCGATGGCTTGGATCCTTCGGCACTCGCCACCACTGCCGGTGCGGGAATGATCGGTATCGAAGACGCAGGAAATAACTTTACATCAACTACCGTAGAGGGCGCACTTAGCGAACTCGCCGCAGGTGGCGGTGGGGGCGGAGGCGGAGTCACTCCTGCCGGATCCAGCGGAGATGTCCAAACTAACAACGGGTATGGCGGTCTAGGAAGTATTGGAATCGCTACTAGTGAGAGTGCTGGAACATCGGGCAAGCTCCTAAAAGTAAGTAGTGGCTCTTCGATAAATTCTAACCAACTTTTGACCATCGACATGAATGGTGAGCTGGTTCCAGCAGAAGACCTTGCAGCGCCAAAAATAGCCTATAAAGCTAGTGTAGGTATTGATACTTTTGGCATGGTTAAGTCTGTAGCATCGAACACTCATCATGTTCAGTCGATAAACCTAAATGACCAACTACCCTACTCAAATCCGTCGGCTCCTTTACTTTCCGAATATGCGGATCTTCCCCAAAGAAATGATGTACCGAATGGAGATACTAATCCCTATTCAACGCATTATGCAATATATGGGCACGCAAACATCGACGACGCAAACTATGGGTTTAGCCCAGTTAAGTTGCCTAGTCCGGAAAACAACGAAGGACTCACTATTACGATTAGCTACTCTAACAGAGAAGATTCTTTTGCAAATCCTCCTTCAGAAAAGCAAATCTATATCGATGAGCCTACCTATTCGAGCGGTTTGCTGCCTCCAGCTCCTGAACAAATGATAGCGCTGATTCCCGACTCAGATAACTGGAGCAATTCCAGCTACTTTGTAAGTAATCAGATCTTTCATTCTGTCTTCACCAGTGTTGGTTCTCAATTTAACTGGCCTGTAGTTAATGCGGCCGCCGATTTAACTCGTTGCCCTGCGTTTTTCCTAGCGCCGGGAGGATCGGTAACTTTAAGCGTAGTCAGATCCGCTCAGCTAGGCGATAGCAGTACCTATGATCGTCCATTTTGTTGGCAGATAGTGGCGCACTACGATCGATATCCTCAATATGTATTGGCTAGTGCTGCGGCTACTGGCGGAACGGGTGGCCTGGTTTAGTTGACGATTTGGGTTTTGACGTATCTTGACCAATCAACGTAAAACGTGAAGAGGATCGATAATGAACTCTCAACTATCGGAAATAGTGCCCAAAGTTTTGCTGGGAACACTAACTATAATAATTCTGCCGACCTTCGGATGGGTCTGGTCGGCAGAATCTAGAGTATCCGCCCTCGAAAATGAACTATCTCATACACAAAGAGAGGTCAGCGAAATGAGAGCTAACTCTACGGATATTCGGTTAATACAAAAAGATATCCAACACATTAACGTAAAACTAGGGGAGATAGCCAAGCTAATAGAAGGGCGGGAAAAGCGTGAATAGGCTGCTAATTATCCTATTTGTAGGCTTAGCAGGATGTCAGTCTTCTGCAGAAGGAGTTGAGTTTAAGGAGAACCGAAAAGAGATACGAAAGTTAGCTAGAAAAACTAAAGTCAGGAACATTCGACTAAGTAGTCAGCAAGCAAAACGAAAAATAAAGTGCCTAGAGTCTTTTCTCAAAGACATTCGAGCTAAGAAGAATAACAAGGAGCTTCTAAAGGATTGGATCCAGCCACCGCTGGAGGAATATCAGAACAATGGATGTTCTAGAAAAATCCCAAAAGAGTTGCGGGGCATAATTAATGATTGATACTTGGAATCCCGAAGCGGTTAGGTTTTTTATTTTGCTTGGAACAATTCTATTCGTATTGTTTATAGGATTGGCCGCATACCTGGCAGATGGCTAAAAAAATGGATGTCCGAAGACATCCATTTTACTCAAACTTCTAAACGAACTGCACAAACCTAGCCTTTGGGGTGCCGCAACAATCGATCTCTATCTCAAATAGTGCGGGCTTACCATTCACTCCAGAGTAGAAGATTATCGGCTGGTTTGATTTTGGATATAGTTCGGCTAAGCTCAATTACTTACCTCCCTCAAAAGTTAGCATCTCCTCTAATTCGCTGGCAGGAATCAGGCCATCTACCCAACTAAGCCCAAGAGAGACTCCTCTGGCAACGTCCGATCCTGACTCGCTTGCTATCTTCTCTGCGAGCGCCGCCATCTTCGTTCTTTCCTTTTTACCTGGAGTTGTGGACTTCTTGTCTGATCCGGAACTCTTGGCTTCGTTTAAGGAAATCTTTTCTTCGTTTCGTCTCGCTTTATCGATGTACTTTACTTGTTCCTCGGCGGAACAGTTCTTTGCCAGGTAATAAGCTGCCGTAAAGGAAATCAATCCCTCTCTCAGGGCCTTCTTTAGCTCCTCACACGCACGATCAAAGAAGGTGATTCTAAAGCTGACCCACTGGGCGGATCTATGAAGACGCGTTGCCAGCTCACTCTGGGTGACACCGTCCTGTACTCTCTCATATAGCCAAGAAGACAAATCAACTTCGTCGACTTGCTCTCGGTCGATGTTTTCTGCCACGTTTACGAACGTAGCGTCGTGGATTGTCCCCTCAAAGTGGATACAAGGGACCTCTTCCATAAAAGTAGGGTTTCTTTTCCTAATCAATTGAATCGCGCGGTATCGTCGCTCTCCGGCAATCAACTCAATTATGGGGTTGTCATCCTCATCCTCAGAGCCCATGACAATTAGGGGAGTCATGAGTCCATCTCTTTGGATACCGTCTGCGAGTTCCTCGATGCGATCTCGATTGAAGACTGTCCGTATGTTCTTTATGTTTTGCCCAATCTTAATTTGATTAATTGGGATCTCCATTGTGGAGGTATCGAATTTACTTAACATTATAGGCTCCTTTTCGTGTCTATTGGTTAATGGGCTGCAAGTATATTTTGACACGTATATTCTAATTATTTTTTAAAGAACATATTCTTTAGTTTGAATGAATATGCAAATTCTCCGTTAGCAGGGTTGGTCAAGATGTTGATCAGGACTCCAGTATCTGTAGTTTCTATGGACAATGATTTTAAATTTTTCACCGATTCTTTGATTGCGTATGCGCCTTCTTCCTTAAAGTCTTCCTTACTGCTTGTCAACGCGATACGAACTAGGCAAGCCTTAAGATGTCCAAGATTTACGTGGTAGCCCTCGTACTGATCTAGTCGTGCTTTGCCGGGAAAAATCACAATGTTATCCATAAATATGACCCATTAATTTTAAAATATCTTCCTCCTCCCAACTCTCTAATAATGTCTCCGCCATCTCTTGAGGAGGGATAGAAGAAATTATAGTAGGGTTCACAAAGGTAACTACTCCATCTTCTCTTTGGACCGCTAAAGCCACTCTATGAGAAGACAGGAGACCTAAGAACATATCTCCCAAGGCGGCCAACAATTGGTCCTCCCCCAGGCTTGACATATCAATTTCTCGTTTATTTTCATCCATAATGCTAGGATAAAGACACTGTCAGTACAAATCAAGCACGTACTAACAATTAAATAAAAAACGTCATAAGGACTTTGCTGGCAACAATTTAAGAAAGGAGTTTGACGCCATGCATGTACCTTTTAGAAGAATACCAACAGAAAATCTAATTCCGAAACACTCGGATGATTACATTGATACCGGATTACTTGCTAATCTAGAATCTCTATCTTGGGGAAATCCCTTAATCCTCAAGGGACCTAAGGGAACAGGAAAAACGTTATCAATAGAAGAGTACTGCGCCAAGCACAGCATTCCATTGATTCGGCTAAACTGTAACAGCGAGACTGACTCCAGCCACCTTATCGGAAGATATCTGATGGCGGGAGAGGAGGTATTCTTTTCTTTAGGAGCAATAACCACGGCTATTGATGTCGCAAACGAGGAAGGAGGAGCAGTACTGTGTCTGGAAGAGATCAATACTCTTCGTCCGGAAATGCAGAGCGCAGTTTTTAGCGTTTCGGATTACAGGCAGAGCGTGGAAGATCCTGCTTCTGGGAAAGTATTTAGGACCTTAGATAAGTGCAGGCTTTGGGTGGTCGGCACTATGAATCCCGGATACGGCGGAACATACACTCTGAATGAAGCCTTGAGAAGTCGGTTCGACTACTTTCAGGTCCCGTACATGGACACAGAGAGTGAGAAAAGGGTTCTAGAGGACGCACTCAGCACTCCTCCAGGAGTATCGGAGAGAAGGATGATCAACGGGATCATCAATATTGCGAAAGAAACTCGAGGAGGTAAGTGGGAGTACGCACTATCTACAAGAGACCTAGTGCATTTCATTAACACTTACGAGAAATTCGGCAGAGAAGAAACGGGGCTACAGAAGTCTCTCAAGATGCTCGAGTGGAAGTTGGACGCTGAGTACACCGACGATTTCAGGGCTCGAGTCGAATCAGCGTTTAGAGTCAATCTGGCTGAAGTGAATCCTTTAGGAGGCTAAGATGAAGTTTAAAACATTTGATGAGTTGGTAGAGTGGATTGAGGATATCGGCCCAGTAGCGGGAACAATGCTTACGCACTTGAATCAGTTCGTTGAAGAAGAAGCAGACATTTTGATGAACAAAGAAATTCAAAACGGGTCGCGCAAGAGGCGAAGTAAGGCGCTGCTCAAGGAAGCTACAAAAGATGCCCAGGAAATGTACCTAGAAGAGATAAATGGAGTAATCCGTAATCCCGAACCGATTACGAACCACTGGCAGGTTATGGGGAATAGGATCTATTCAAATGCCTGGGCGATTGCTGTCGGAATTCTGGACTACGCCAATGAGAAATAGGGTCGAACTGGGAAGTATGGGCGGCAGCCCCGATTATGTCCTCCAAAGAATGAAATCTTTGGTGGATACTTTCTCCCAAATAATGGGCATTAATTTCGAACTGATCAATTCTCGGAGCGGAAGTACGGATTGTAAAACTTTCTTCAAGGTCCCCTTTGCTGACCCGGAGGCATACTTAATCTGCGAGCACGAGATCTCTCATCCGTTCTTTGGGACGGATTTGGCGTTGGCGGAAGTCTTTAGGGAAAAAGCGGTAGAAAGACTTCTACGAAAAGCGGGAATACCTCTAACCCACCCAGAGGCCATACCCTATAAGCGAAAACTTGGGAGCATAGTACATAACCTGTGGAATGTTCTAGACGATAAAAGAGTTTGCAGCCTCTGGAAAGAACTATACTACGGAGGTGGCTGCGCCCTTGAAGAGAGGTGGCAGCAGATAGCCGAATATGAAATGGGGGACCAAGCAAAGAATGATATAATTACGTATTTAGCTCGCTTTGCTGCGGGAGTAGATACGGATGATGCTCCAGATCATTACCAGAGATGCCGCCCTCACATGGAGAAAGCCGTTCGACTTGTAAAGAGAGTTGATAACGCCGCATGTCTGGCAATAACTTCGAGACTTATAGACGACATTGCTGACGAATTAATACAAGATTCTCCAATGGATAATAAGTCCAAACAACAAAAGGCACAAGACAAGTTAGACGCTCTCTCATCTGCCATAGCCAATCCAGGAAGTGAAGGCATAGGCTATGGAGATAATATGAATAATCCTCTCGGGGGAAATGATATTGACCCGCAGACTAGAGGAAAAGGAAAAGAGAGAGTAACCGCGAAACAGATGGGACAGATACGGCGTATCCAAACTGCAAGAGACGATGATGGAGATGCGGATACTCCTAGTTCACTGCAGAAGTTGCTAGACGAGGGAACTACTAAGATGCTCGATAGGCTTGAGGAAGCGAGAGCAGCTATGGCAAACCCTAAGACTACGGAGAAGCAACAAAAAGAGCAAGCATTGCTATCTGCAGCACAGGTAAGCGGAATACCTGCAAGCTTCGTAACTCCTAAAAAAGAGCTGCCCCGTCCGTCAAGGTCTGCAGCTAGGTTGCGTAAGCATCTAGATAGAGTCAAAATGAAAAAAGAAACCAGAAGAGTTTGGCGCGGAGGAGCTATCTGTATTGACAGCTTCATATCGGCAAAGATATCCAGAACTCTAAGCTCCACTAAGTTATTCAAGGAAACTCGCTCTAGTGGAGGCATGGACCTTCTGCTATTAGTAGATGTTTCGGCCTCTATGGGCGGAATGGGAGAAGACTTGATGGAGCAGGCTATTGCAGACATACAGTTTGCCATTAAAGGTGCGGGATCTAGCATACGCCTACACTTATGGGCATACAGCTCGGAGCTATACTACTTCAGAAAATTAGGAAGCCCCAAGTACGCAGATGGCATTAAGATGGCTACAACACATACAGTCCAGGCACTAGATGCGGCTTGGGAGTGGGCTAAGCCAAATAAAAACAGTCGTGCAGTCATCTTGATAACCGATGGATGTGCTACTACTTGTCGATCTCGTAAGTCTAGTGGAAACCCGGCTACAGACACTTTAGAGGTTTTAAAAGACATGAGAAGCACTGGGGTCGTGGTCTCTATCCTGGCGATAGGGGCCGGAAACACGGAATATTACGACAAGAACTTTGGAGAAAAAGGTTACGGTCTTGTGAGCAATATATCGGAAATGTCTGATGCTTTACTGGAGAGCTGTAGAATTCTTATGGAAGCTCATCTGAAAAGTTGAGATGAAAATATAAAAAGGAACTGGACTAGCTAGTTCCTTTTTTTAGCTGGAGATTTTATGAAACGTATCCCTGTCAGCAATCAACATTCTGCCTATCTGGATAGAACTGCTAGGCGGCTGTCTGAGCTTTTTGGAACAAAGGTAACCTCAAAACAAACACTTTCGCTCCTCTTAGATTTAGCACTAGAAGATGAAGAGATGTATGACCTAGATGGCACTTCTCCTATAGACCCCTATAAAAAAGAGTTTAAACAAATAGAAAAGGAGGCCAGGACGGCCTCCTTTGATGTGGTAGCTTTACTGGATAAGTTGAAAGCTACCTAACTCCGTAGTTATACCCCGGAGCCCCCTGATCTCTTGCTCCCGCCCGCATTCCGGCATAAGATCCGATACCTACTGCACCAATTCCGCCTAGTGCTAGCCCTGTCGGACCGATAAGCCTTCCCTGTCTCCTTGCTTCATTCTCAGCAATTCGGGTCGCCCGTGCCGTTCTAGTTGCGTCGGCCGCTATTGCCGCATCATACGACTTATCCATTGATCTCTTGCTCGCCGCTCTATATTTCTCTGCGTTAGCTGCTGCACGATCTAAGGCTTTGGGCGTCGCCGATGCAGGAGTTCTCAGTTTGTCTATACTGATAATGTTTGTTCCGTCTCGACTCGTACCTAGAGTCTTATAGCTCGCGGTGGGAAGCTGTGCTACTGGAGTTTCGAATCCCGTAACCTTATTCCCCGTTAACTTAGCTGTAGGGAGCTTGTCCAGAGCTTTTTGTGCGGCCGCATCATACCTTCTAGAAGCAGCTTGATATGCCCTGCTGCTGCCCTGAGATAATGACGCACTTAGCCGTTTAGAGACGGGACTCACGAATTTAGCCGCAGCGCCTGCAGCTCTTCCGAGTCCTCTAAACCCTAAGGCCATAATTCCTGCTTGCTTCTCCTGCTCGGTCAGCATTTCTGGGGCGTGTAGATAGAGAAACGCATGAATTGCAGGGTCTAGATCGGTATTGGCTACCTTTGCAATCTCGTTTCCTAGAAGGTGATAAGTCAGTGGGGCAGAAGAATACTTCTCTAAAAGGACCTGATTACCAGAAAAGGGGCGTAAGGGAACGTCTCCCTTGTGGGTAAAATTTGCAGGACGTGGTGTAGCTAATCGTGGCATTTTAAGACCCTTAACTCGTAATCTGTCTTGACTCATCTATAACTTCCGTATGAGTAAGAGTTTCCAGTAGAAATTCTCTTTCTTACTTTTCGAGCCCCAGACTTAACTTTATTTCTATATATTTTTTGTCTTCTTCTTATTTTAGCAGCGTTCTTCTGCCTATACATTCTCTGTCTGTTCAAGATTGCATTTCTATTCGCCATATAATAAGTGTGCCTCTTCCGCTTTTTAGCGGAAGAGGCTAACTTAATAAGCTCATCCTGAAAGAACTCTAATATTAAGCTGTCCATACTTACCCAGTTATGAGTGATACGACCTCAGTGTTAACAGGAACCAGTCTTTCGAACTGAACAGCTGCAGTTTCTTGGATCAAAGTCCCCATAGCATCTGTCGACAACGAATGGTTTGGAACGTGGCAACACTCAAAATACCCTGCACCCAACGTGTCCTCGTTACTATCCTTCATTAACATTAACATACCCACAGGCTGAGTAAAAAGGTCAGAAGCAAGATTGAGGAAAATGTTCTCATACCCAGGAGGAATGATTACATCGTGAGGGTTAGCTACGGTAGCAGACCCTAAATTGGGAAAAGTAGGACGGATAAATGTCGGCGGGATAATATCCTGATAGTACGCGTACAGAACTCTCAGAAGAGAGGGGCCGTGATAGAGAACTCTACCCAGCCCAATCTGCCCCATTACTCGTCCTGGAATGTAGTAAGAACGAACAGAGCCGATTTCAAAGATTCTGCTGATCTGCATATTGTGGCTTAGATTAAAATTCTGAACCACACCAATTGGATACGCAAGCATATCTTCTGACTGATCCCCAGCAGCTAAAGCTGCGCCTAGGAATTCAGGACCACCCACATTTGCAAGACGAGGAGGCCCTGCGGCAATCACAGTGTACGCTGCGTTCATGAATCGTCCATCGGCCATTCCGCCTTGGACTCTGGTCTCGTATGGAGACCAATTTGATAAAGATGCCATAGGGCTCTCCTTAGGTTATGGGATTATTGTTTAGCCCTCATCATGATCATGTGCAGCAGGCATTGGCAGAAGCAATGGCGGACACTGAACATTTTCAGGCTTCAAGATCAATACAACGGATCTACCTGCTGTACGATCCTGAGCACCCATTGTAATTGAAATTGTGTCATTAGCGGAATCCGTGGCAGTAATTCGGCTATTACCGCCCGCAGCAAGTACATCGAATCCGCCAAGGCTTGCCATAGAAAGGCCCTCACCAGCGCCTCCGGTTAGCTCAACAGTAGCTGCACTAACTACTAGTCCAGCTCCGGCTCCATTTGCGGCAGCTGCCGTGACTAAAGCACTTGCTTCGGCGCTATTAGTAACCAAGCTAACCACATCAGCAGCAGTAGTCGTGCTATCGTTGGCCAACTCAACAGTAATGGTTCTATCGACAACAGAAGCGATGCTTTCTGCTGCCGCTATCGGACCGTCAGCGTTTGCTGCCGGCTGTACAGTAAATACCACCTGAATGCCGTCCTGAGATGCGCCAGGCAGACGGCTTGTGAACTGAATTTGTCCTGCGTCTTGTCCTTGTCCTGGAGCAGCTTCCACATGCAAGGCACCAGAAGTACTACTGCCGAGTCCAGAGCCGCCGATATGAACTACGATCTCTAGAGCGGCATCTGCATCCTCGTTGTGTCCGTCCACCGCCTCGATAACAGGAAGAGAAGCATAATCCCACTCTTCCAGAAGCTGAACGCCTTCTGCCAGGACATGATCTCGGTCGTCGAGACGTCGGTTAATTCGTTGAGTTCGCCATCTAGAAGCGAACGAGCCTACTTGCCTTAGGGTTTTTGAGAGTGTCATTTCAAACCTTTCTTAAGAAACAATGGTTATTCTAATTTTGTTGCAGGGGTACGCCGGAGCAACTTCTACTTCAACCAAAACAGTGTCTGGCGCACTTTCATCCTGAAGCACGCTCCTCAATGCTGCTGAATTGACTACCCCCGCTTGAACAGTGCGTGCAAGGAAGCCTTCGTTCGACATTACTAACTGATCGATAAACCCGGGGTTAATTACATAACGTCCGATGTATACTCTGTTTGTTGCTCTCAATCCCTTGGCTAAGAAATCAATTGCCTTTGTTATGGATAGTTCTCTTGCCTCTATACTTGTAGTGGCTGTGGATCTTTGATGTCTAGAGGCTACTCTGCCTCCCTGATTGATGAGGACATATCGTCCGCCATCTGCAATAGTATCTAGCTGATTTTCACTAAAGGTGTCGTCTGTTCCGTATACACGGCTAAATCCGTTTATAGAAACTCTTGTAAAGGGCTGCTGAGGTGCCTGCTCACCAATCATCCCTGCGATTGCGGCCGACACATAATATCCCGGAACATTTGTCACGACTCCCTCGATAACAGTATCTACCGAGCGACCATATGTCATAAAGACTCTACGATTTGAATACGCGGTCCCTTGTTCCGCAGCAGCAACGGCAATTGCTCCGCTGTCTGGAATGTCGGTTCCAGGGATTACCAGATCGCTCCCTCTTACTCTTATTGCATAAGTAAGCGCGGTTAAATCATCTGTCCCATCTATTGCAGTGGTAGAGTAGAAACCGTCAACATTTTCGTCAGCAGCAAAGTTTGTTCTAAGTGTCAGAACTACTCCGTTTGCAGATGCAATAGAGTAATTTCTAACCGTAGTTTCTCCCAAAGAAACCAGAACTACTTCAATGTACAAGTCAGCATCGGCCGGAATGTCGTCCGGATCCGAGATACCTGCTCCAACGATTCCACTAACAGGGTTGGTCCCGACGGTTAGGCTGTTGTCTGAGCCATTTGTTTCCGCATCTTCTCCCGACTGAATAGATATATCGGTTGCCTTACTAGGCTCTCCCTGCCAAATGATGGCTATACGCTCTCCTCGCTCTTCAGGTCTAGACATCGAGGATACGTGCGTTCCGTACAACTGCTGCACAAAAGTACTGTCAGTCATCGGAGCGACTCCGTAGACTTCCTTTGCTTCTAGAAAATCTAAAACAGAGGCATGTGCAGCTACGGTGCCCATTGGAGCGGCTGGAGTAGTAGCGGCTACACCGATAGCCGATACGCTTTGCGTAGGTGCGTTAGTAAGTGCCAGGAAACATGCCAACGCCAAAGGGTTTTCGGTACTGATCGGGCCGATGGCGGCGATCATCGTGTCGACGTCGTTGAATGTTAAGAGATCTGGCTCTTGAGCGGAAGGAGTTACGTCTAGTCGAAGACCCTTATACTCAATATAGATATCAGCCACCGCGCTGCGTAGGTTGTATGGGATGCCTGTAGTTCTATTACGGAGAATGTTTGCTCCGATGATAGCGGTGCCATCCCCATTAAGATAAAAATTTGGGTTAGGACGTCCAGATCCCTGGGCAGACCCGGTTAACCCGAATAGTGTGGGAGCGGCGTTGCTTCGAGCGGAATCGATGAATACCTGAGAAGCTGTACCTGCAAAACTCGAAGTAAGAACTAGACGTCTAATATCCTCAGAAGCGATATCAATAGCGCCCCCAATAGTGGAATTGATTGCGTCAATCGCGTCCGAAAGAGAATTGGACAAGAAATCGACCTCATAAACGTAAGGATTCTCATCCAAAGTAAACGCGAGCCGAGTTCCTGACAGAGAATCTACGCCAGTATCCGTGGTATTCGGAGTCCCTGCCTGATTAAACGACGCGCTTACGATTTCAACGACAGGGTCTGGGAACCCTACTTGAACTAGATCGATACCGGCCGGACCCGTTCTTATCGTACCTAGAGCGCCTGTTCTAACTTCGAGCCGTACTTGTCCACTAAGGTCTGAATCTACGTCGGGAACAACATGAAAGGAAATTTCGCCAGAATCAATTCTTACTTGTGCTGGTCCATTGAAATTGGCTGTGTTGCTCAGAGCCGCACTTAAGTCTGAAGCAGTTTCGATATCCTGCGGAGCAGTGAATATGACGGGCTCAAATGCAGCATCCGCAGCGAACTCAAAATTAAGTACCGCGCCGTTATCAAGTATAGCTCCTCCATCTGGAGATCCATCAAAAAGCTCACTTCTTAAAATTCCTACGGATCCTGAACTAGAGAATCCTAGGCAAGTTAACTCGGAGCTGTCTCTCCCAGGTTGCACGTCAAGGTCAATATCTACGTCAGCACCGGAGGACACTGTTTCGATCTTTATCGATCCTATTGAACTAATGGTAGCGAGGTCGCCGTCCGAGTCCACAAGGCTTATGGTTGCTATGTGCAGTCCGTTGCCGTTAGGACCGCTGCCCAGGCGTATATCATAGGAGTTGAGCCCTTGACCTTGCGGAGCACCTGCGAGCGTTGCAATTAGATCATCAAGGTCCATATGGTCTAGCGAGGCCTCTAGGCTTTTTTCGTGTGTTCCAAACTCATCAGTAACTGTGAGAGTTAACTGAACTTGGAGATTCTGGGACTTCACTGAGGCTGTGTTTAAGTAGTCTCCTACGATAGCCGCTTTTTCTGCAAACTCTACGTCGCTGCCCGTACCTGTAGCAGTAGCAGGAAACCCTAGCGAGGGAACAAGAGAGTTCTCGCCAGTAGTCTTCACAACGATCTCTTGGTCTGCTCCGGCCCTATTCGTGGAAAAGATAAATCGATCATCACCCCCATTACCATCGGCATCAATAGCGGTTACGGTTACTCCAGTTAACCCCTCAGTTATTTCTGCCGCTAAGGCATCAAGGGTTGCAGGACCACCAACCAAGGTAACTGTCTGATCTGGTTGCTGAATTCCATCAATAGTTAGTCCGACCGTTACTGTAAAGCCTGCAACATTCGGTAACTCAACAGTAGCGTCCACAGAACTCATCACAACGGCAGGACGGGCGGGGTTACCTGCAGCAGTACCTGTCAGCGATGCGGCGGTTCCTTGTGGAGTAACTTCTCCCCAAACTAATCCGTTAGCCACAAAGTAAGCATACTTTGGAGAGAAAGGAGCTTTGTGTAACGGAGTATTAAACTCTACAGAAGTATACACTCTAGAAGTAGCATTTCCGTCTGCATCAAACGAGCTTAGTCCTACATCTAAAATTCCTACCTTAAACCGAGTGCCCTCGACGGCAATGATTTCGCCATCCCCAATTAAAGCACCGTCTGCCCAAAATTCGTCTCCTCTAGAGGTTGCTGTAGCCGCTTTTAGTGGGATATTGGCGTCAGCACCAAGAAAATCAAGAGCGACTCCTTTAGAGGGAGAAAAAGTAGATGTGTGGCTGGAGAAAGTTCCTGCCCATCCAGTAGCAGTACTAAACGCGCCATTAGCGCCATCGTTGTCTGTTAAAGAAGTCCCGGGATCTCCAATATTAAGCGCTCCTCTATGCCACTCAATCCAAGGGCTAGTAAGGTCTCCATCTTCATCGTCCTGAGCCCTAAACCCTGAGCCCTCGATTCTATAAACTTTAGTGGTGTCTATATTGTTAGCAGTAAAGAAAGTAGCGAGTGCTGAGGCGTTATTTCTTATTTGAATATTTCCGGTAGCTCCGGGCAGACTTGTCTTTACAAAAACAGTCTTTTCTCCATCGACAAGAGTGTTGCCTACTCCGAATTGAATTCCGTATGCGCCATTTTCGATTACTTCAGCTACTTCCACGCCTACTGCCTGGTTAATCGCGGCAGCTACTGCCTCGGGAGTATGGAGTCCTGAGTCAAAACGAATAGTGACGTCTGAAGCTCGGTTACTCGGATTGTTTAAGTTAAAGCCTAAGATTAGGTTCTGTCCCGCCTCTCCGCCGACAACGGCGTAAGAGCCGCCAGTACTTATTGGAAAGAAGAACGCAGCGCTGGTAGAAAAGTTTGCGCCAGCTAGGAAGGCGGATCCTTCTGACCCATTAGAACCTCTGTCTAAATTACTTAAAGCCCCGCCAAAGTAAAGTCGCGCATTCACTTCGCTCTCATCAACATTTATTTCGTCGATGTTAGCTCTAGGATCGGGAAAGTTGCCTTGAGGGATAGATACCGCTCTTTGGTTGTACTTTTCTGCGGAATGCTTTGCATCCTGATTAAGCTCCCCAGTAGAAGTAATCGCCTCTACTATCTGGTGGCAGGGAGCCACAACAACCGGAACAAGCGTAGGACTCGAGACCGCAGCGGGGGTCTCGGACAATTCCTGAACAACGGTTACACCTGGTCTATTTATAGAAGCCATTAGAAAATCTCCTAGTCGTCTTGAAAGGATTCAAGTCCTGAAATTTGAAAGTCCTCAACCCCTTCATGGACGGTGACGATCGAAGGATTCTGGACGTTATTGTTTTTTGATGAGCCACTCAATTTCTTAACTAATACAGTTTTTGTAGACATAGCCAATTTCATTGATTGGACTGTCTGGGATTCTGGATACTTATATTCTGATGCTCTTCTTTCCTCAGTAACCTGATCCAATGATCTAAACTGAGGAGACTTAGTAGACGGAAGGTTAGACCAAGTCCACTGAATTTGATATGGAATATTTACTTGTACCATAATAAGACTCTGAGGGTCTCCCATAATTAATTGTCCTGGGGGACTAGGAGAGTTCATCGACGGACTCGGACGAGCTATCGAATGAAATCCGCCCTTACTCTCTAAAAGTCGCTGACTATCTCGAGTGTGGTGGGCCACTAGGTGTCCTAGTCTCATGGCAATAATATCACTATTTGCAATACAATAAACAATAAGATGACCACTTAGCAGGTCGGTTCTTATTCTTTCACCTGTATTCATATCATATTTTAGCAGGTTATCCATCCCAATACCGCCATACTGATGCGGTCCCATCACTACCGTAATGGCGGGACGCTTACCTACTGTCTTCATATCTAGAGGGGCCTGGGCCCTAATTACTATCTCAGATGTTTCCGCATCAGGCTCCCAATGGAACGTACCAGGAGGCATCCAATTAAATAAACCCTGAAGAAACTGCACATACAGGCGTAGTCCGAACGCTGCTGGATCATCTCCTCTTTCTATTGTTAGTGGAAATCTCCTAGTGTTAGAAGTACTCATCTAGCTCCCTCTAATGCTTGAAGATATACAGTATATACTGATGCAGTTTTTTCATTAAAGCTAGTCGAGCCGTTCTTTTCTATCCTATCCAGCTCTCTTTTTACGTAATTAGCAGTAGCAGCACTTCCCAGTGCCCCAGCAACACCGGTTACGCCCTTGCTGACTAGTCTTATTCTGTCTATGGCCCTCTTTCTTTTTTCGGGACTCATAGACATGAGCTTATTCGCTATGGTTTTATTTCTAAATAATGCATTCGCAGCTAGTCCCCCCGTCAAAGACCCTATACCATAACCAGCAACGCTGGCCAAAGCAGGCACTGTCACTGTTTTGATTAGGGATCTTTTCTCTTTTTTATTTTTCTGCATTACTTATACCTGTACGGACTTAGAATCGTGCCTAGATCTACGTCAGAACTGGAGACAGATTGTGAGTTACTAAAAACTCTCTTCGGCACCAGGTCTTTTATGGCGTGGTCGATCTTTAGGGGTATTCTATCTTCTATTGACCCCTTTTGTATATTAACTAATCTAACTTCTTGTCTTACCGTGACTCCTAGTCGGGAAGTTCCTCCAACTTGGATTACCCTAAAACGTCTATTTTGGTGATCCACTATAACATCTAAAGGCTTAACTGCGGGAGACGGACCACATCTAAGTTGAAAATATAGTACTCGTCTGTGGTCTTCTATAGTAACCTGTTCGGCCTCTTCTGGTTGGTCTATCTGAGCCCAAAACTCTATAGGGTGATGGTAGCCGCCGCTATAGGACGTCCCAAAACATACCGAGCAGGCGTCATCTATTACTTTGTCTAGGACTTCATCGTAGCAGCTAGGACATCTCTGCCCAAAGGTTCTTCTGGGGAACAGCCAACACTTTACACCCACGAACTCAGAGAAAAGAACTCTTTCTAGCCTGACCATTTCCTTGGCCATTACGGTGATATCTCCCTCCCTATCGAATACCCTGGAGTACTCTATTTCTCCAGATGGGAGGTGCAAGGCCTTTACTCTATAGTGAAGAGTTCTAGAGTTAGTAGTTATCAGTGGGACACTGTTATCTCGTATCTGATATTGGTCTATCAAGGGGCCCGCTATCTGATCCCAGGGGCCGGCTTCCGCTTCCGATCTTTCAACAAAAAATTGATACTCCTGTATATCCTCCATCGTCGGAGCAATTTCCCAGAAGACATCTTGGTAGTCTAGCTCAAAAGAGACTACTTTTTCGTTGCAGAATTTTATCACAACAGGCCCTTGCCTCCTAGATACCCACCCAAACTACCGAAGCCCGCCCCGAGAGCAGCGCCCCTTAGTGCGGCTTTTGCAGGATTCTTGCGGGCCTCTTCGGCCTTTTCTAACCTTCTCTTTAGGCGATCAATCTTACCGCTCTTACTTCCGGTTATTTTTTCCTGCTCTCTTAAAGAGGCCAGTTGCCCTCGAAGATTTATTTCTCTACGAGAAAGCCCTTTCTTTCCTGGTCTCGACTCGGCGTATTCTAGCGCGGCTCCTGCAGGGGCACCTATCGCGGCTCCTGCAGCGGTTGGGCTGTTTGCTACGCTTGAGACTATCTTGCTGAGGGCAGACGCCTCCTTTTTGGTTTTTCTATTTCTTACTTTATCCGCAAGAAGGGCTGCTCCAGCAGCTCCACCAGCGGGCGCAACCAACCCAGCGCTAAGCACAGCCGCTGTGAAGGCACGCTCCTGCGCCTTAGGTCCTAGTTTGTTTAATTTATTTAGTACCGTCGGATTCTTAAACGCTTTAGTAAAAGCAAGCCTCCCTGCGCGAATGCCAGCATTCCCACCAAGCGCACCGGCACCGGCACCTATTGCCATCCTTTTGGCTAGGCTGTCTTTATCATTTTTCCTAGACCCGCTAATTATAGCTCCTGTTATGGCTCCGGGTATTATGCCGGATGCTTCTTTTTTGGTGCTATTCCGTTTTTTTGTTAGCTTATCGGCCAAAAGGGCCGCTCCGGTACCTCCAGCAACGGGCGCAACGCCTGCAAGGTTGCCATACATCGCGTCTGCGAGAAGGTCTTTGCCTCTTTCGCTTAGCTTGCTAGCTTTCCCAAACAGTCGTTCGCTCTCTAGGGCCTTTAGGGTAGGCAGCCTCGCTGCATGGAAAAGTGCTCCCCCACCAAGAGCGCCAGCGCCAGCGCCTATTGCAATTCTTTTGGCTAGGCTGTCTCCCTCTTGTGCCTTATGTGCTCCAATTACGGCTCCGGCTCCGGCCCCTAGCCCCATGCCGGTGTGCCAGAAGGCTGCCTCTTTTGTAGGTAGTTCTTCTTCCTGATGCTTTCCGGTAAGCTCTGCCCACAGAACGGCAGCATCTACTTGCCTCTGCATTGGAGCAGGGGCCTTCCAAATTTCGTCAGGAATTTCAGAACTCTTATTGGAGAAAAAATCAGACATCACTTAATCTTTCTGTTCTTTTGCCATTGTTTAAAGGAGGGATGCGGCTTAGTAGCTCTTGCTGCACTGCCACTAAATAGATTTCTAAGGCCCGTATATACGTCGTGAATTGACGTAGTACTTTTAGCCGATTTCTCTAGCTCATCCGCGAAGAAATATAGTGTTTCTTTGTTAAGCATATTAATATCCCGAAAAGTATACGCCGTTGATCACGAAATACTCAGAATGTATTCCCGATCCTTCAAACGCCTGTTCCACATTAATAGAGGACTTGATGCGCACCTTTTTTTGCTCATAAGAGCCTCGGAGCATATTTATCCAGCCCATTAAGAATTGAGATTTATCCGATATCTGAACGGTAATCCCTCCGTCGGAGTAGTTCATTTGATTTCTCAACTGAAGAAGACCAACAGATTCTAAAACACGAATGACTGCCCCCTCTCTCAATAAAGAGAGAGAAGGAAAATTAGTCAGTCCATACGATCCTACAAAAGGAGGGGTGGAATTAAAGTCATCCAGAGCGTCTACTACTGACCAGGCAATCATTCTATCACTAGTCTCTTCGCCCTGTATCAACCTATTAAGTTCGGGAAAGTCCCGCAGATACAGGCGAACGACCGAAACTATTTCATTTAGTCTAGTACTAGCACCCGGTATTTTCGTAGTAGAGCTATACACGTTATCTCTCCGTGTAAGTGTCGCCCTTATTCGTCCATCGTCTTAGCCAGAAAAAAGCTTCTGGATCCAGAATTCGATCTCCAGTAAACAGAGACCTAGACAACTTAACGGCGAGCATTTTATGGGAAGGCTCCTGCCTAAACACTAGAGGAGGAGTCATACTGTTGCAAAGCGCAAGAGCCGTTTCCTTTGGTACGTCTAGTAGATAGGTTCGAGCCTCTTCAATGGTCATAGGAGCAAGGCCGACGGAGCTGTCTACGATATCAAGCGCAGACTTGCTGGTAGCTTGGTATCTAGGCGGAAGCAGATTTCCGATCCATAAAGAATTTCCGTGCAAGGCGCGATGCTTTGAGTTCAGCACAGAATCGTCAATCTCAATAAACTTTCCTGGCCTAAGTAAAAATGTCCCTATCCGCAGTGCGTGCGGAGCCTCCTCGGTGTTTGGTCGGTCAGTTATGTTATGCACTCTGACTTCCATAATATCAATCCCCCTGTACCGCTAAAATTTCATTTATAATCTGCTTTTTTGTAAGAGACCCCGGCATCCCTCCCATGGACTCCAAGATGTCTTTGAGATCAGCTTTTCTTTTTAGATTTAGCTCAGACAAAGTGTAGTTGTAATCGACTGATTCTACCTCTACCTCAATTAAGTTTGTGTCTTGAACTTCGACTTCTTCTTCCTCACATACGGGACATTCTTCTTCTTCACATCCTGGCGGTAACGGAGGCTCGATGTCTTCTTCTATTTCCGCCTCTGGTTCGTCTGTATACTCAACTAATTGAGGCTCTGGGTCGTATATGGAGGACGTACTCAATTCTTCTACTTCGGACGTCTCAGTCTCAACTTCCTCTTCGCACACAGGACATTCCTCGTCCTCACACTCAGAAGCAGTCGTTACGTCGAGCTTAATATTCAGCATTTCGGCTAGTTCAATCGCACTGACAATCTTGGGCGCAGAAGTTCCTGAATTACTAGCGATTGGGCTGACAACAATTTGAATGCAGCCTGCCTCAACAAACTCTTGCCAAGATTCGAGTTCTTGGGCGTGAAGTCTCGACGATTTAATTATTCTGTTGGATCTTGGAGGCAAGGCCCTCCCCATAATCTTAGGACGCCCCACTAGTCCGATTGGATTAACTCTTGCGGAGTCTCTGCCCGATCTATCTGCCGATATATTTCTAACTATTATCTTCATTTTGTCCTTCCTCAGAAAATAAAACGGCCCTGGCCCCATTGCCCCAATAAGAGCGGAACCAGGGCCGTTATAAACGTCATCCTATGCGATCAGCTTAGAATACGCTGATAGCAGGGAAGGTCAAGCCTTCGGATGCCTTATTGTTCTGAGCGCCAATCTCAGCCTCAGCAACTGGTCTAACAGCAGCAGCAGCAGCAGCACCACCGTCTGAAGCGTCCGAGTAAAGCTCAAGCTTAACTACAGAAGCAATGTTACCAAAGCCCATGCCGACGTCCATCCATGCCTGCCAGAAGATTCGGTTAGCAATCTTGTCGATGTAGAACTTAACATCGTTCAAGGTGTAGTTACGTCCGAAGAATTCTGGAGCAGTGAAAACGTAAACGTTTCCTTCTCGAAGAATGTCATTCTTGATGGTACGGATAACTCGAAGACCCAAAACCTTGTTGTAGGTGTAGCCGTCGAGAGCCGTCTCACTCTGGAGACGATCACCGTAGTCCTCAAGTGTCCACTGATCGAAATCATCCGCGTCAGACTCAGTCATGAGCATAACTGCGGGACGCAAGCGGCCCTGTCGGATGATTGTACCGTTAGCGTCAGCAACCTGCTGCTTCAAGAGCTTCTTGAGGCGAACAATGTCGTTACGCTGGATCGCCAGACTAGCGAAAGAATCCGCCTGTGCCTGTAGAGCCAAAGTACCCTTCAACTTAGAAACGCTGATTGCGGTTCCGGCGTTGATGTTGGTCGTGCTGAAAGCAGTGCTGTTTGCTTCTGCCTGCATACCGTCAATGCAAGCCTCAACGTGATTGAGGAACTCTCGGTCCTTGATCTCAACCATGTCCTTGAGGCTGTTCTCTTCGATAATGCGAGTAACAGGCATCTCGTATGCCATAAGCTCCTGCTCAACGATTTCAAACTTGAGGCTTGAGATCGTGAAGAAACCGATAGCATATCGCTTACCGTTTACGTACTGAGCAGTAGGCTGACCACGGAAGTTAACTGCCATGGCTCGGCTGCCCGGTTCGATGTCAACGATCTTGACGAGCGTATCATGCTCGGTGGATCGCTGGAGATCGCCACGAACGACTCTCTCATTAGGAATGATCATGTCTGCGAAGCTTGACTCGCGGAGACGATCCTTAATGTAGTTAAGGCTCGCAGCGGCGGTCTTAGTGGGACCTTCGGTCTCCAACCGCTCAATGAAGCCTGAATTTACCATTTCTGCCGTGTAATCCATTTTTTTATTCTCCTATTCAGGCTTACGCAAAGCTAATTGCAGCAGGCTGTGTTAAGACAGAAGCGTCGTTTTGTCCGTGGGCCTGGGTAATGATACCGACAGAGTGGTACGTACCGCCCGCCAGCGCTACGCCACAAGCAGTTGCACTTGCCAAACAACGAACGACTGCGCCCGATGGAAGGATGCCGGTAACAACGTATACTCGGTCGCCGTCATCATTTCCCGAACAAATAATCATCTTTGTTCGAAGCTCGAAGCCCTCAGGACCTACAATGCAATGTGCCTTCCGCGTAACCTGTGCGTCGTAACGTCCACGCTCTTGAAAGTTTAGAAAACACGGGGCGGAACCTGGATCAGCATTGGCAAGCGCAAGCTGAAGAACAGCTCCTGCAGCTTGGTCAGCCGGTGCAGCACCACCGCGAGAAAAAGAACCACCAGACATCTCTAGCCATTCACCTTCGTGAAGAGCTGCAGATGAATCCGGATCAAACGCATCAGCTGCGCCGTCAACCTGGGGGTTGTTAGTGTAAGAAAGATCACGAGTAAACAGTGATGAGTACCCGGGATTTGTAAGCTCGACGTATCTGCCAGCCATGACAATCTCCTTAGTCTAGGGTTATTCGCCTACTAGGCAAAAGTTGGTTAAGGGGTCAAGCGTTCCCGTCCCGGGGTGGTCGGAAACATCTGCCAACTGGACACCGCCAGCTGACGCTAATTTAACAGCTTCCTTGACGCTCTCTAGGTGTGCGTGACCCCGTAGGTTCGCTACCTTTTCTTCGAACGTCATATCTGCATTCAGGCCTTTATCTTCCATTTCCTTGGCTAAGGCAGAGATTTCAACATCTCGCTCATACTGGGCAATCTTTTCGTGAAGCTCGAGTTTTTCGGCTTCTAGGCTTGCTACTTTTTCAACCAGGGCTCTAATTGACGCAGCTCCGCGAGCAGATACTGCTGCTAGCTGCGTACTTTCGATTTTACTCATAATAGTATCCTCGCGGTTTGCACCAAATTAACGTTTTAGTAACTGATCAAGACGACGCATTCTCGCCTCTTCTTCTGACAATGAAGCCACTTTTTCTGAAGACAAGCTTTCATTAACGGCCTCTGCCTCCTTAGAGGTAGATTCGCCTTTGGCTATCTTGATAAGTCTATTATAGACCTTGCTCATCCTTAACCGCCCATCTTTGCTGCGGTTGCGGCAATCTTTTCTTTGTCCCAGTCTGGGTAAACCTTGCCTAGGGCTTCGGCAGCCGAGAGTCCATCAGACTCCATAAGCTTGCGAGCTTTTTCAATGTTAGCGAGCTTATCCATTACAGAAGAAACTTTGATGGTCCCTGCGCGAGTCGCCATAGGGAATACAGCAGCAGCATCCTGCTCACCAGTAGTGTCTTGTGCGTGAGAAAAGATTTCCTGTAGGCGAGCGCGAGTAGGGAGCTTTGCCTGTCGCTTAGTAGCAGCAACTGCGGCTTCGTTAGTTCCTAAAAGGTCTTGCCTTCCCGCGTTTTCGTTTCCAGTAGGAATGCCTGGAGCATCTTCGGAGGCACTCATTTCGGCAGGTCCCCCCTGTCCGGCCTCTTTGCTGCTCATAAGTATATCGTAAAGAGATAGGCTTTCTGCCTGTTTCATAGACTCTCGCAAAGTCTTTTCGCCATCTCTAGCTTCTGGGGAGGCAGAAGACTGTGCTGGAGAGTCTCCAGACACTAAGCCTTTTGGATTAAGTTTTGCCTTTCCGCCTTCAGAAGTTTGCTCCTGCGTTCCCTTAGCAGAAGTTTCGGACACAACTGGACCATCAGCAGCAGACTTACTAAAGAAATCTGAAAGCATTGCGCTCTTAACTTGGTCAGCCTTGTTTCCGGTACCCACTGAGTGAGAAATATACTCAAGGGCATCGGCCAGATCAGACGCCTCTTTGACCAGGCTATCTTCTGTGGTAGAAGAGGCCGATTTAGTCATCTGAGGCACCTCTGCGGTAAGACGAGAGCGGGCGCTAGCCAGCGCTTCGTCAATCATACTTCGATAGTTGGTGCTCATTAAACTTGCCCTATCAAATAGTTAAATGACTGGAGGCGGAGGCGGAGTATCCGTAATAGACCCCGTTCTTCCAATCTGTAATAAAGAATCCGACTTGGAAACTTTTCTAGTTTCGCCCGTTACCTTAGTTGGAGCCGGGGAGTCGGTAAATCTTCCAAAGTTCTGCCCTCCCCCACCATTAGGAGAAGGCAGCTTGATCGTTTGACGAGGCTTGGACGATAGCTTTGTCATTTCATCTAGAAACGATAGCCATACCTGATATCCAAGCCTCATCTAACGTCCTTTACTCGAAATCGTAACCTGCATCGATGAGCATCTCTACTGCACGCTCAGTGATGTAGTTTTCAATCTCAGCTTCCGAGTACTCGTTCAAATTGATGTCGTCAATCTGATTGTTCTCTGCTTCCTTAGAGAGAAACTCAAGTGCCAACGCTTCTGCGTTTTCCTCTAGAATATCGTAGGAACTCTTCTTCGTCATCTTCTTAACGCCCTTGTAGCCGCCGTAACCTGCAGCACCCGTAGCACCAGCTGCGAGAAGACCCTTAGCACCGCCACGAAGCATTTGTTTTCTGGCCGCCGACAGCGTTTCCCCCGTCGCGCCCTTTGCTTTCGAAATTCCCTCTCGAAGCTCCTTAAGCTTAATGGCATCCATGTAGGTACGACCGGCGCTACGTCCAGCATCTGCAACGGACTTGCCAGCTTGTCGGGCTCGCTCGCCAGCTGCCTTGCCCTTTTCCTTAATTGAGTCGACGGCGGACTTGACTTTTTCCTTAGCAGCCTCAGCTCTCTCTCCCATAGTAGCAGCGATCTTCTCAGATTCATCTGCATAGGCGCGAGCCATGTGACGTCCCAAAATCTCAGCCTCAGCGAGCTTAGCGTGAGCTTCTTCAACTTCGTAAGACTGCTCAGCCTCGATCTGCTCGGGCAGTACGTTTTCCACATAGTGGTTGTACATATTGGCAAGCTCAACGTCATCGAGAGTTTCGAGATCGATACCCTCCGCCTCTGCTTGCTTTTCGAATAACTCTACGATTTCTTCATTCATGGCATTTGCCTCTTTCATTAAATTATCTTCGCCAACCACTGACGAAGAAGGGTTGTTATTGTTAATGAAGGCGGAATAGAGTTCTTCGATCTGCTCTTGATCCAAAGTCTCAAGATTCACGCCCTCAGCGGCAGCAGCTTTTTCGAAAAGTCGGACTGATGCCGCTTTTTCTAGATCTTCAGCTGTGACGCCACGCGATTCAAGCTCCTCAAGGAGTGATGACATGGTTTTCTCCAAATACATTTTCTGGGGTGTTGGCGGCATCTTCGGGGGAGACCCCCTCTTCCAGCTGACCTAATCCTAAACTTAGACCGGGCCAATAAGCAACATGTAATAACAAATTCGACAAAGAAACTGAGTCTTCGGCAATTTTTTCATCTTTTTTTATAGATTCTGATGGGAAAAAATTCAAGTTAATAGCGCTCATGTCTGGCGGATTTTGAATTAGTCCCAATCTATATACATTATATAATTCTGAAATTTCTTCTAAATCGCTAACTTTTTCTAGTAAACCAGTAGAAGAAGTAGGTTCTGTATTTCCTTTGAGTATTCTAATTCTTACCGCCGTTGGGGCGAAAGATCTTCTCTCTAAAAACCGCGAAAGAAGCCCAGCTACGGTTCGCATAACTTCTTTTGGTGCATATGATGTTCCAAAGGCAGAAGTATTTTCTTTCAGAGGGCAGGGCCTGAATACTACTTTTTTACTGTATATATTGTCCGCAATTTCCGGACTTTTCTTGTGCAATATTACGTGTTGAAATTCTCTAGGCTTTAGAACTACTCCCATTCTGGCAGCAGCAACTAAATTCTCTCTTGGATTTTTAGCTAGTGCTTCTAAGATCTCTCTTGGAAGCTCAGGCATTGATTGCTCTTCCGACCTAATCAAACTTAGTTGCTTAGGGCTTGGAGCTGGAATTCTTTTTAGAATCTCCGCCCACTTCGGCATCTCAGCAGACTTCTGCATTCCCGTCATCTGCTCTACTTTGGAGTTGAATAGTTGACGAAGATAAGAAAGGTTCTCTGGCGGAACTCCGTACTGACGTAAAAACAAATTTGTCGAAATCTGTTTCCACATTTCATACTCAGACCCAGACATAGTGCCTCGAGCTATACGCTCCTGCCCTAGTCGCTCCTGCATGAAGTACCTCAAGGCTTCTCTTTCTAGAGGAGTATTTGCCTGTATCTGTTGAACTGCTCTGGTTAGTTTTTCCTCTAACACAAAGTCAGGGATCACTACATCTTTGACTCCCTGAACGGCTTTTTGTTCGGGAGCAGATGCAACCTTTGCAACTGTACGTACAAAAGGATACAAAGTTTGTGAGTACGGGTGAGTACCTTTAATTTTATCTGTAACGTCAGACATTACTTTCGCAGATCTTTCCGCTCCGATAAACACAAAGGAGTCGTCAAAAAATCTGGGGTAATCATTATAGACTCCGCAGACTCTGCCATCTGGTAGAAGTGATTTCATTCCATAGGGAGGACGGGCATCAGAAGAAACATGCTCACAATATTGGGCAGGTGATCGAGCTTTATGTCCACAGATGGAACAGGCATCATAAGGGACTTTGCTGCCCATAGAAGAGTCGGGAAACTCTCCTGCTTTGATTCTGTCGTAAATATGTTGTGCGCCGAGATTCGCACACATACTCTCTATTAACTCTGAGACAAGAATGACTCTCTTCATTCTATCATCCCAAAAAGCCCCTAATATATACCCATAGGCTTTATTTGGGTCTTTATTTACGTGGTGCCTAAATCGGTGAGCGTTATAGAAAGTAGTGTGCCCCCAAGCCAAGGGACCCCATCCTGGCACAATCTCTGTCTGATTGGCCGCTCTTCTTCGGGCATCTATATCCCACACAGGTATATCATCAAAACCTTTGGGAGCACGCTTTAGTCCTTCTTCGCCAAACCAATCCCCGCGAAGATTAAAGCCTACATACTCTCCCGCACCCAGTGCCGAATTCACTAGGTATAGTCTACCCGGCTGCGCCTCTAGGGACTCTATAAGCTCTATTACTTGGGGAAGGTGCTCCCCAGAAGCGGTCTTAGAAATACCCGATGTGTCCTGGGTTCCATAGGCAGAGCCGGGCTCGACCATATGAATTAACGGACGTCCTTCGGTTGACCTACCTCTGAGTTGTGAGTATTTCGTAAACATAATCTACTTTTTTTGTTCTTCTTCTTTTTCTTTTTTTCTGCCCATTGCAAGCATCCTAGCTAAGGGCTCAGAAGACTTAGCTGCAGCGGATTGTCCCGCCCTTACCGCTCCCGAAGATTGTGGAGTTCCTCTCACTATTTCATTTACGAGGGCCGGATCAAACCTAGGAGGACTCGAAGGATCGTCTGGATCAGTTCTATTATGCATAACGTTACCCAAAATAGTACCCGCCAACAAAGGATCTTTGGCGTACGTAGGACTCAATGTCCGTAAAGTTTTATAGGCCATCTGAAGGTTGGGATCTTGAGTGCTACCAAGAGACGGGTTAACTTTTAGTATCCGCTTAAAGTCACTGTTGAAAGAAGCGTTGTCTCTAGCGCTTTCTATAGCTTCTGGGATCTTACTCCCCAAGTAAGCTAGACTAGGAGCTGCTATAGCCAATCCAGCCATTTGCCCGAAAGTAGGGGAAGCTTCCTTACTTAGATATTCAGCAAACTTCTCAAGCTCGGTTAATTCTTCTCTTGTAATCTCTCCAGAAGAGAAAGCCTCATATGCTTCTGAGGGAACATTGATTTTGGGCATTAGAATGGTCCTTTTCGCAAACGTAAATAATTGTCCATGGGGAGGTCCTGCTTCGTAAACTTATTTCTACTGCTCTTTGCGCCCTTCGCAAATGCGTAAGATCCGCCCCCCAGTGCCGCTCCCGTTAGTAATACTTTTGAAGCATCCATAGCGATTTTAGTTAGTCGCTCTCTCAGCCTAGCTGTTCTTTGTCGTTCTGACATTACTTTAACAGGTCTTCTAGTTTTCTATTAAAATATTCGACATTAGAGTCGATCTCATCCAAAGCAAACTCGAGATGGGCTCGTTGAGTGGCTAACTCCGCCACCTTAGAAAACTTTTTTGGTAAAGGGTGATCAGGGTTTACATCACCTAAATGAGCCACTTCATTGACAGGCATCCCTACTACAGTGTTGACTGCGCTGGCTATCTTCTCTGCTATGATGTTTGAAGTCTCTTGAGCGGACTCTTTGGTTACTTCATCCCAGTCAAGTTGACTAAGACATGCGTGCAGTAGATCCGGTATCGAATTTCCCTGCTTGTACATACCAATCATTGATTCGATTAGCTCTCCGGTAGCCACGGCATGTGCGGTCTTCACTCCACCCAACTCTACATGTAGAGAACTCTTTGCCTCCTTTAGAGAAGTTTGAATGTCCTGTATTTCTTTGTTTGGATTTTCCCAGTTAACTTCTGGAGCTTCTGCGGCTTTGACAAGCTCCGTAAAGGCATTAGCGGGAGTAAACTTAGTTCGTAAAGATGCTACTTTAGATGTCATAACGGCGGTACCCTCAAATAGATTAGCGGAACGCTCCGCAGCTGCTGTCTTAGTTGCTCGTAGCTTCTTAGCTGCAACTACTGCGTCCGGTGGATCAAAGCTAACGTATCTATCTGCTCCGCTAGCGGTCTTATGTAGTCTTTCGTAAGCATCATGATAAGTCATTTCACAAATCCTACGAACATGCTCTGCTGTTAAAGTATGGGGGCACGACGACGCAACCTTTATAACTGCTTCCGTAAGCGGCGTGCCGTTGGTAATGTATTCTGAGGATGCTCTTTGAGCCATTTCTCTAAGAGAGTCCCTTGAAAGAGTAAAATTAAGCATAAACCCTCTTGAGGTTATATATGAAATATACAATGAAAATTCCAGAAGCTGCAAGCATTCTGGGAGTCACCGATAGAACAGTTAGAAATTATATCAAAAAAGGACTGTTGTCCAGACAACGAATTTCTAGGTCTAGTTTACTTGATCCTATCGAAGTAGAGGAACTAAGGCTAGATTTTCAATCAGAATTTCCAACATTATCTAGAAAAGAGTTCTTAAAGCTAAAAACAACTGTACGCAGATTAGAGTCTCACATGGAGGTAGTTCTGCGTATGCTCGATACAAAAATGCAGCCTTTGGGGATAGGAGAGGAGTACTCTAGAGAACTATATCAATTAGCCGCTCAACATCTTACTGAAAGATCTTCGTGGCGCGCGGAAGAAATAGCCCCTTGGATAGAGATATTTGATCGACTATCCGAAAATGATTTTATGGTTCTTTGTAAAGCTACAGATAACCCAAAAGCATGGCTGGTATTTCTAAGACTAAATGTTCGAATGTCCGAGTGTGTCGTTGGCGATAGAGAATACGCCACTTCACTAGAACTACAAAACCTACATAAACTTTTATCAGAGGCGAGACGCAGGCTTAGAATATCTGCATTTATATACTCAGAAATGATGGGAAATTTAGAAGAAGAACTTAATAGATATGGGCTGATTGAGGCCCCCAAGAGCACTGCAGAATCTTTGTTCTCCAAACTACTAAAAACTAAATAAAAAGGGGCATAACCTATTTGCAGCCCCATTTAGTAGCTAGAAAGGAGAATACAATGGGAAAAGTTACGAAAGCAATTGAGAAGGTAAGTGATCAACTTACCATTGAGAGTCGAGTTGAACAAAACGAGACTAAGATTGAGAGACTTGAAAAGAGTCTTCGATCAACAAAGGGAAGGGTTACTTCCGTAAAGAACGGCGCGGACAGAGCGCTGCAGGAAGTAATCGATGATCCGACTCCACTTCTAGAGTCGGTTCTCACCACGCTTGGAAGCCTCAAGACAAGCCAGGCGCAGACGCAGGGCGCAGTGGATGACGCTGTCCGATCCAATCAGGATTTACAAGAGTTGATCCTGAACACCTTGGCAGGGTTTGGGCTTGCGGCAAATATGTCCGCAAAGCTGGGGCCTTGCATCCTCAAGAACCCCATCCTTAAACGGACGCAGATGAGTGGTCCTTGTATCCTATAAACCTTAAAAAGCCCTAAAAAAGGGGCATAATATATATGCACAGAGAAAGGTAAGTACCTGTGCAAAATCACATATGCCGAAAAGGCATGCCTAAAGGAGGCAATATTATGGATATCGTAGCAAACGGAATCGTTTCTCTAGAAGTTAATCTCAGCCGAAATGGTGCTCGCGCAGCGGCCATCGGGGCAGGTATTGCAGGAATGCAGTACCTTGCCAGACAACAAGGGTGGAACCCACTGGAGAGTTTCGATCCTCGAGCCCAGCTCGCCCTTCAGGGTGCGGCTGGCCTCCTCGCGTATGAGGGAGTTCGGAGGATGGTTGTCAAGACCGACCACGAGGCGAAGATCCTCGAGGGTCAGATTGCGAAGCAGCTCACCAATGCCCCTGAGCTTGTCACTAGCGGCTACGCCGCTGGTGAAGATTCCGCATTCGCGGCGTTTGTCGCAAAGACCACGGGCGAAATTCTGGAAAGCCAGGCTAAGGTCGTGGCTATCCAGGAACAGAAGAAAAACAAGAAGACGGCGTAAGCCGTTGGGTCCTTCGGGACCTGGGGCCCTTCGGGGCCCTTTCTTTTTTAGGTCATCATAAGAGATCTGTCTTTTTCTGAGCTAGGAACTATGATGTCCGGTCTAGGATGATCTACAAGAGACGCCAAGAAGCAGAGAACTAGCGAGTGAAACGTATCGTCTGTCGTGCTTGGAGATTTTTTGTACTCAGTCATTCTTGTTCGTTCGTTGTATTCAGAAAATATAGATAACATATCGGACCCAAACGGAGAGCCGAACTCAGACCACTTAGGAAATCTAAATACTGTTCTTCTCTTTATAGAATTAAACACGGCACTCATTACTTCTGATCTATGAACTAAAAACCTTCCTTTATTAGAATCATACTTCATAATAGTCTTAGGAGTAGAGTACTGATATCTGATAATTCTCTGAGAACCGAAGTTCCTGAGTAACTCATCATTCGGCCAATAGCCTCCACCATAGTCCACTCCGACCCTAGTAATGCTAAAGGTATCTATAAACTTTTTTATTTTAGCTATCTGTGCTCTGGGTTCCGACTCTGCTCCGCTAAATCTATGTGCAAAGAAAACTCGGAAAAACCCATCCATGTATGCGGCTAAGGTAAGTACGGTATAGGAATTAGTACTATCCTGTCCCCAGTCAATCCCAGCATAGATCTTAGCGCTAAACAGCTTACTCTTTATTTCTTTCAAAGCCTCCGCAGCCATACTGAACTCTGGATCACAATTATCGTATACGTCTTGTCGAGTAAGAGGTCTTTGTCCTGAGTCAAAACTCATTCCCAATACCTCATTATAAAACCTCCCCCTAGGGTAAGAGTTGTATTTAGTTAAGATATTGGACCAAGATATCCAAGGGACCATCAACTGAGGAATTCTGTACCCTTCGAAGGTATCGAACTTTGGGTTGGGATTTCCTGTCCTAACCCACTTAGCCAGTGGATGTGCAGCGTCTATTGGCTCGCCGCATTTATCACAAATTAAGCTATTTATGCCGATGTTCTTTTCCCCAAGTATATTCCAATGCCATGAGCCGGGATTGTTAGGAAGTCCATGTCGCTCGCACGGAACCGCCCATTCATTCTTAGTTGAATACGAATCCCAGTAATACTGAATAGGGTTATCCAACGACTTAGGAGTTCCCGAGTAGATAAACCATTTGAACGCTGAGTGAGATGCTGCCTCTTCAATGACGGGTATGTTGTCCAGCAATAAGTCCTGGAACTCGTCCATAGCTATCAAGTCGGCGCTTAGTCCACGACATCTGTCTGCATTTAGAAATGCGTATCTAAGAGTTAGTTGACTACGGTTTATCGCCTTCTTTTCGAATACGTTATCCGTAAGATTCGTAGGAAACCAAGTACGAAGATCTGGGCAAGTTTCTAGAGGTTCTTTGAGGCGAGTCTTTGAGAACTCTTTAGTTTGTGTGCTGGACGGAGAAACATAGAGAACTCTAAAGTGAGGTATCAAACAAGAGTAGGCTAACATCTTGTTCCCTAATGTAGTTGATTTCTCAACCTGACGTCCGCACATCAAAAGAACTCTTGGGGCCTTTATATCGTATATATCTTTTAAATACCTCCGCTCTCCGAAAGAAAACGGCACTAGGCTTCTGGTGTGGGCATCGGGCATAAGAACCGATGTCTCAACAAATTGAGAGGGAAGGACTCGGACACGATTGTCTACCGCTTCCTGCTCCTCCATCATTACGTCTTCTTTTTTTGGCTCAGACCACTCCCAGTCAAACGCCCCATCTTGCTCGAAATTCCTCACAAACGGCTCCCTAAAAAATCCCAATAAACGGGCATAA